>ENA-UOJT01000002-UOJT01000002.1-human-gut-metagenome-genome-assembly--contig:-C15-NODE-2-length-256985-cov-96.995921_pt1 | contig 256985 bp, 223 predicted proteins | sample MGYA00242357_ERZ723904 | MGnify/ENA metagenome assembly ERZ723904 | reverse complement strand
TCGGGTAAAAAATAGGGCGATGTGTCAAATTATGGAATTTTGACACACCGCCTTTATATTCTGGATTCGCGGATGCTATATCAGCAGGCCTTGAAACTCATGTCGAGCCCTTTCACGGAATGGGTAAGCGCACCCACAGAGATGAAATCGACACCGCACTCTCCATAATCACGAAGCGTATCAAGGGTTATTCCCCCCGACGATTCAATCTCAACATCCGTGCCGTTGTGCACATGCGAATCTGCCTGAAGCTGTGCATCAGGCGCTTTATACGCCCGGATATGCGTCACGGCTTCCATCGTGCGGGCCGGTGTGAAGTTGTCGAGCATAATGCGGTCTACTCCGGCTGCCAGGGCCAGATCGATTTCTTCCGTGTTACGCACCTCCAATTCAATCTGAAGGTTCTTGCCGTTGTCTGCGCACCATTTTTTTGCAGCTGCGACAGCCTGAGGTATGCCCCCGGCAAAGTCAACGTGATTATCCTTTATGAGAATCATGTCGAACAGCCCGATACGGTGATTGCTTCCGCCTCCGATTCTCACGGCCTCCTTTTCAAGCAGACGCATACCCGGAGTAGTCTTACGCGTGTCGAGCACTTTAGTCTTAAGTCCGGCAAGCCGCTGTTGGTACCGATCGGTCATTGTTGCCACACCACTCATGCGCTGCATGATGTTCAGCATAATTCGTTCGGTCTGTAAAAGCGAGCGCACCGGTCCTTCCACGACAAAGGCAATATCGCCCGGACGCACATGCGCGCCGTCAGATATATATTCCGTCATCTTTAACGACGGATCAAATTTATGAAACACCTTACGGGCTATATCAACCCCGGCAAGAATGCCTTCTTCTTTTACAATGAGTTGCTGTCGTCCGGTTTCCTCGGCCGGTATTGTCGAGAGGGTAGTGGCGTCGCCATCGCCCACATCTTCAGCAAAAGCCAATGTGAGAAGGTCATCGATCAGTTCATCACGGGTTTTCATTTACTTGAGAAATTTTGAGGTTATTGCTACCACAAAGGTACAGATTTTCATAGTATATAGCAATAATTATCGTCGGGTAGCTGTCATAAAACTGCGGAAAAATAGAGCGGCCGCCAGAAAAAGAGATACGGAGAAACTAAGCACGATTCCCCACGTTCCAAGTTTCAGCGGAAAGGCGAGCGTCCATGAGGTGGGCAACCCCACAACGACATAGCTGACGACTGCAATCCAGATCATCGGCATCACGCGGGAGGTGCCGCGCAACGCATTGGCGAATGTTACCTGCGTAGCATCACCAAACTGATAAAGCGCAAGCGGTACGACCAATCCGGTTGCCATAGACAACACCTCGGCATCGGTAGTAAAAAGTCCCATAAGCGGGCGCGCGAAGAAGATGAATATGCAGGTGGAAATCATGGCGAATACAAGCATGACCAGATAACCGTCGAATGCTACCCGCCGACATGCCGGCAATCCGCTTGCTCCGGCTATGTTCGATACACTCACCGCTATTGCGGTTCCGATACTGTAGTAAACGCAGAACCCGAGCGAGCCTATGATTACAATAATCTGGAATGCCGCAAGAGAAATCGTTCCAAGCCAACCGGCCATTACGGCACAGAAAGAAAAGGCTGAAGTTTCACACGACATCTGAAGTGCCACCGGCCAGGAGGTAGCTACTACCTTGCCGAACATCGGACGGCTTACCGACAATCTACGGTCGCGGAAGCCCGATTTGTACTCCCGATAAGCCGGACTAAACAAAAATACAGCCATGATGGCAATAGCAGCCAGTACGCGCACACAAAATGTGGAAATTCCAGCTCCGGTAAGTCCGAGTTCAGGCGCACCCCAACGTCCGTAAATCAGCATATAGTTGCCTACGATGTTGAGAAGATTGCACACAAGAAGAATCCACATCGGCATCTGTGTGTTCCTGATTGCAAAGCTCCACTGGGCAAATGCATTGAAAACCGAGACGAAAATCACAGAACTCAATATAATCAGGTAGAACGGGCGTATAAGCGGAAGCAGTTCATCTGGCTGCCCCATTCTGTCGAGATAAAAATAGGCGCATCCCATTATTGCCGTCAATATTACTCCGACTGCAAGATTTGCGTAGACACCCGCGCGAAGCACCAGGCCTATCCGGCGACGTCGGCTGCGGGCATACAGCATACCGATTATAGGAGTCAGCCCATAGGAGAACCCCATGGCGCAGAGGAGGACAATATTGAAGACGTTAACAACAAACGATGCCGATGCCAAAGCCTGTGTAGAGTAATGGCCCACCATTATATTGTCTGCGAATCCAACAAGAATAAGACTTATCTGCGAAATCAGTACCGGTAATGCAAGCTTCATAAGCCGGATGCATCGTTCAACAACCGCAGGAGAATCCGATGTACAATTAGTCATTATTTGACTTCTTAAATTAGAATTTGACTTCTTAAATTAGAATATGGCGCCCGGAAAAGGCCGGAATACTCAATCGACTGCAAAGGTAACCATTCCTTCACTTATTTCCAATCCGGAAAAGTAGAGTGGCCATAACGGAGGCGGACCGGCAAGGGGGAATACAAAAGATGCTTCCCGTCGTCCCGACGGAGAGCATCTCATGGAGTAAATCTCATTATGTCTCTCAAAAGCTTTCGTAAGTAACTGGTCGAAATTATTTTGATACTTCCGGGAGGAAATCTCCTGAAATTTTTACCGTGGATATATTGAAATAATAAAATCAGGAAAGAATAAAATAACTTTGAACAGTTAGTTATCTACGTTCTATAGCGAACGTTTTATCGCAGGTATGGCAACCAGGCCTATGCCTACCAGGGTAGTGGCCGGTAGTGCTATTGCCAGCGTTAAAGTCGTTGATGTCAGCCCATTGTTGATTGTGTCGGTTACAGCATATATCCATCCCGACACCATGGCGAGTGCACCAAGGATGTAAAAGAGGCTTACGCATACTGACATCGGAGTCCATGCCATGGCCTCGGGAAGGCGGTTTAATATCTTCTTGACCAACCATGGGTTTTCCGGAGCTTCGGGCAACTCCTTGTGAAACATTTCGCGTATTTCACGGTCAAGGCCGCTGTATTCGGATTTCTTCATAATCATATTCAGTTTTTGCCCATCACCTTTGCCATATGGAGCCGCGCACGGTTCAAATGCGATTTCACAGTTCCTTCCGGCATTGAGGTGATCTGGGATATTTTCTTTATAGGCTGATCTTCCAGATAGAAAAGCAGGCTTACAATTCTTTCATTCTCGGGGAGCATCTTCAGAAGCGAGGCCACATCCATCGACGCCTCGGTTGCATCATGTGGCCTTACACTGTTTTTGTTTCCAGCCACATCGACATCAAAGGCACTATAAGGGATCTCGGCGTCGACGGAACGCTTTCTACGATATGACACGAACTCGTTGACTGCAATTCTATAGAGCCAAGTCTTGAAGCCAGATAATCCTCTGAAGCTACGTATGGCCAGCCAAGCCTTAATGAAAGTTTCCTGAGCCAGGTCGTCGGTCAGCGCAGCATCTCCCCCGACCATATTCATCAGGAAACGTTTAACCCCCGGCTCGTAGGCAACGACAAGCCGCGAAAAAGCCTCGCGGTTGTCGGTGGCCATACATTGTGCCACAAGTTTCATTTCTTCGAATTTGGAAAGCATCAAGAAATGTCGGCTGAAATGCCGGGGTTAAGCTATGGTTGGTAACGTAGATTAATTCAAAGTGGTAAGTACAGTTTATTCAGTACGCGTGTTCAGGATTCCTTCGGGGGAACCGGCGGGGGGCACTGCTGATAATCAGACATCCCTGATGGTGTGGCCGTCGGATTTGATTGAGGGGTCTCATATCTCTGCTGCGGCTGATAGCCGTAAGGATGCTGATAAGGCTGCTGGAAAGGCTGGGGCTGGCCAAAGGGAGCCTGCGGCTGGTAAGGAGTGCGTTGTGTACCGGGGCGGCGTAGCCGTTCATTGGAATATCCGGGTACAAAATAATAGCTGAGCAGCTTTGCAGCCCCGATGAAAATCAATATGCCACCACAAAGGAATGCTGCAGAGGGCACACCGTTCACGAGAAAGAAAAGGAATACCGGCACACCGATGCATACAAGCATAATTCCGGTGGAGAATCGTCTTGGATCGCGCTGACTTAAAGGCTGCGCGGCAAACATCTTCGTCGAGTTGGCTGCCGAAATCTGGCTTTCATCGCCTATAGCCGCTTCCGACGATGCGGGCTGGGAGAAGAAGGCATCGGGGAGGGTATAATCATTGTCAATCGCCTTACTGATCAAAGCGTTTTTATCGCGGTTTCTACGGATAAAATAGTTGGTTAGAAACCACACGATACATACAATTGCAGCACATGGTAGTCCAAATACTATCCCGACAATAGGAACGACATGATCTGCCACAGCTTCAGTCATACGGTTGGTACCGTAGTCCACATCTGCCGAGTCGACAGTCATCAAGGCCTCCGACGATTCTACAGAAACATCGCTGTCTGAAACTTTATAGGCCGTTCCGTCTTTAAGAATGTACTCATCTCCGTCAATCATAGTATAGACGGCACCTACAGGCGCCTGGATTGAATCGGCAACAGTTGCGGTAAGCGAATCGACCGCAGCGGCACTTTTAGCCTGGACCTCGATAGAGTCGGCTTTAGGACCTACAGAGGGAGGAGCAGCGCTCAGGGCGGCAGCAGAAACTGCGACACCACAGGCCAGCAAATAACTAAGTTTTGTCATATCGCGTAAAGAGTCTTTAAAAATATACTACGGACTTGGGGCGAAATCCTTGATGGATTTCATTTACTTTGACGTCGCACCTCGAAGAATGGTTGCAAATTAAACAAATATTTTTTTGTTAGCAATGAATCGATTTACTTTGCAGTCTGAAAACAGAAGCAATACAATGATCTTGTTCCCGAACGCCAAAATTAACATCGGCCTTGACATATTGAGGCGCAGGCCGGATGGCTATCATGATTTATCTACGGTGATGGCACCTACCGGCTGGACCGACATTCTTGAAATAGTGCCTTCAAAAGATGAAATTGACCGGCTTAGCGTTACCGGCCGTAAAATTGCTTGCCCACCTGAGAGCAATATTGTCATGAAGGCGGTTAAAGCCCTTAGAACTGAGTTCAACTTCCCGGCTGTCGACATTCATCTGCATAAGATAATCCCCGACGGAGCAGGTCTCGGAGGCGGTTCGGCCGACGCCGCCTTCACCATCCGGGGAATCAATCAGCTGTTTTCATTGGGTCTGACGGATGAACAAATGGCTGCTACCGCAGCATCGCTGGGTGCTGATTGCGCATTTTTCATATATAATCGTCCGATGATGTGCGAAGGAATTGGCAACGTCCTGTCGTCAACAGCCTTACCGATTCCCGACAATCTTCAACTTGCAATCATCAAACCCGAAATAAGCGTTTCAACAGCTCAGGCATACTCGAAAGTAATACCGGGAGTTCCTGCAACTCCTCTTAATGAAATCATTGAAAACACTCCATTTGAGCTGTGGCAAGGTCGCGTAAAGAACGACTTTGAAACATCAGTTTTCCTTCAATTCCCTGAAATTGAATTTATCAAGACCACGCTGCTCGACCTCGGAGCCATCTATGCCTCAATGAGCGGCAGCGGTTCCTCCGTCTACGGATTTTTCGACACCCCCGATGCCCTCCCCGAACTTCAGACCGCCTTCCCCACTTCCACCATCTTTTATGCGCCCTTTAACCCTCAACAAACCCTCTGCGACGGAGCATCGCATTAAAAATTTTGCAGAACTCGTCTGCCATTACAAAAAATTCCGTAATTTTGTCATGGGTTAGCATAGCGATAAGAGTAATTATTTGAAATTGAGCACTTTAATTTTAATATAATTGTCGCTAACCTCCAAATCTTTCAATCACTAAATTTTCATCGAACTCACGTTAATATAATTGAGTTTTTCCACCAATGACTGAAAATTCAACCGCTTAATGGGCAACCTCTCGAACTACTTCGACTATGCCGCCTTCGCCCGCGACCTTTTCATGTACGACTACTACATGGATAACGGCCACGTGTTCCGCCACTATTGAGGCTCGATAGCCTCCAGCCCCTCCGAGGGTCGGCGAAAGCCGGCCCTTTTTCAGTCGGCCATCTAAGGTAAAAGGAGCGTTTAAGGGCTGTTTAACAAACTTTTTCGCCAATTTTTACGTTATAATTTTGAAGATAGCGAAAAAGGTATTACCTTTGCATCAGAAAAAATACCCTTCGTAACTGAACGGCTACGTGAAAAGTGCGTAGCTCACAAGTGTAGGTTACGCGGGTTATTTTTTTGCCCTTTTGGTTCGTGATGTGTCGCGGGTATGATACTTCGGGATGAAACTCCAATGCCGGTAAACTTGTGTCCAACTATCGGATGGCACACGGATAGGGGTAGTTACCCCGATATTGAAATTGGGATAGATTTCTCTAATCCGGGCGTTTATATGCCTATATAATTTCAACTTTACGAGGGTTCTTTTGCCAACTTTATTCTCTCCCTCTTTCTTTAATTTATCCTTCTCATTGAGTTTGAAGCATATTGCACCGAGAATAACGTCCATAAATTGCAAGGGTAGATGTTGCTTTGAATCAACTTCTACAATGCCATCTTCGGCTATCTTCAATCCCATTTTCTTTAATACCGGGTCTTTAGCTAGTCCTCGGATATGTGCTATAAAATCATCGCGCTCACTTTGGCGCAAAGGTATCTCATCAAGATACAAGGTAAGCGAATCTAACTCGCCGACACCGGCATACGGCAGTCCAAAAGCATACTTGATAAACTGATAATACAGCATAGGATAATCTGCTTTTCTTTCTTCTGCCGTAATTCTCGCCGGGGTATATTGATTATGTCTGAAGAAAATCCTAATCTTAATCTTATCCTCTTTGGCAAGGTCAAAAAGCTCATCTACCAGACGAATATATTTCTCGTAATGATATTCGTTAACTTTCTGCCATTTAATTTCATCTTTTATTCCTACTTCCTCTACTATGGAACGCATACGCTCCAAGACCTCACGATGATGTCGTGAGGGAACAAGTATGCCTCCGTAGAAATTGGAATAAAATTCTCCGTGGCGGTCGCTTTCGTCAAGCCAAATAAATATCATTTCGTCTTTATTTCAAAGTACAAAGTTACACATTCTTATTGGATTTCAGTGTCTTTTACCCCGCTTATTTATAGCGGTACTTTTGTGGCAAAGCAAGATTAAGCCATGCCACAGCCTAAATACAACCTACATCTGAAAGGCTTCGTCGGAGGTTACGACTTCGACCGCGATTATGTGGACTACATACTCGCCAAGAACCCCGGCAAGCCGGTGAACGTGCTGATTGACAGCACAGACGGCTCGCTCGCCACCGCGCTCTCCATATCGTCGGCCTTCAAGCGGCACGGCGACGTGTCGGTGCATTTCGTCGGCATGAACGCCTCCGCAGCCACCATCGCTTCCCTGGGCGCGAAGCACGTCAGCATCGACACCGCCGCCTGGTACCTCGTGCATAAATGCTCCAACGAGTTTTTCAAGTGGTCGAGCCTCAATGCCGACCAGATGGCAGACCTCATAGCCGCCCTTGAAAAACAGAAATCCGACCTCGACAAGCTCGATGCCGGGGTAGCCGCCATGTATGCCGCCAAATGCCGTAAGGACCCAAAGGCGTTGCTCGACCTTATGAAAGTCGGCGGCTGGCTCTCGGCGAAAGAAGCCCTCGAATGGGGCTTTGTCGATGAAATCACCGACGAGCCGGAGGACACCGCCCCCAGGCTCACCGACGCCACCGCCTCGGCGATGGCCGCTGCCGGTATGCCAATCCCCAACGTGCCTGTTGCCGACCGCGAGAGCGCGTTAGGCAAGTTCTTCGCCGCAATCGCCGCCATGTTCCGACCGGGAGCCGCTGCGACACCCGAAATCACAAACCAAACCAATACTCCCGATATGTCAACAATCATCCTCCCGGCCCTCTGCGCCGCACTCGCCCTCGATGCCGTCGAGCTTTCCGGCGACAAGGCCACCGCAACCCTCTCCGTGGAGCAGCTTGCCAAAATCGACAAGGCTCTCACCGGCAACGCCGCAGACCTCAAAGCCAAAGACACCGAAATCGCCACTCTCAAATCGCGTATCTCCGAACTGGAGAAGAAGCCCGCCGAATCCACCTCGGCTGTCATCGACGACAAGGGCAAGCCTGACAAGCCCGAAAATCCGATGGATGCCTTCTCCGCCTCGGTTCGCCGCGCCCGCGAGATCTACGACATGCTGCCGTAAAGCCCGCGCCCGCTCATCCTCCCTCATTAACCAAAATTCAAGTACATTATGCCCGACTTACTCCATTCAATCCAAATCACCGACCCCGATTATGAAAGGGCGGCTATCACTTGGAAAAGCGACTTTCTCCTTATGCCGCTTTTCGCCTGTGAGGAAGCCCTGAAATATATGCAGGGGATGCCCGGCGTAACCACGCCCACGAAGCTGCCCTCCGTCGAGGGCGCGGGGCAGTTCGCCCCTTACCGCCGCGACCGCCGCAGCGCGTCGGCCACGAAAGTAGGCTACCGTGAAATCACCTCGTACCTCGGCAACGTCCGCGAGGACTTCGAGCCTCTGGAAATCATTCAGACGCTTTTAGGGCGCGGCACCGCCACCCTCGGCGATGCGCAGATGCAGGCCCCCTCGGCACGTATGGTGATCGCCGCCGTCATGCGCTCGCTCGGACACCATCTGCACGAGGTTCTTTTCACCGCCAGGCGCAACCCCGACGGCGACACCACCGCCGACCTTTTCGACGGTTGGGGAACAATCCTCGACCGCGAGATGGCCGACGGCAATATCTCCGTGGCGAAGAACAACCTCATCGAGCTTACCGAGGCCATAGACGGCACAAATGCCGTGGACGTGGCAAAAGAGGTCGAGCGAAGCTGCGACCCGCATCTGCGCAAGCAGCACAAATTTCTGTTCTGCGACCCCGGCTTTGCCGACAGCTACAACGATGCCTACCTCGTTACCCATAACGCCGTGCCGTACAACAAGAAGTACGAGCAGCCCATTGTAGAGGGCAGCTTCAATAAGACCACCATTGTGCCGCTCGACTGCCTCGCCGGTACGGACAAGTACATCGTCACTCCCGGCTCGAATATGCTCTACGCCTACGACAACATGAGCGACCTCACACGCATGGAGGTGAAGCGTTGGGAGCCGTAGGCCATGACAATCGCCGCCGCAATATTCTTCGACACCCAGTTCCGAAGCATCGACCGCCGCTTCCTCAAAGTCGTCAAACTCAAAACCGCTTAACTATGGCTACCGCTACATCTTCCTGTCTTAACATACAGAAATCTCTCTCGTGATGCCAGGGCACCCCCGAATACGCCGGTGTGCGCCGCCGCATCTACTATCTTGCTAAGAGCGAGATAGTGGCGTGGCCCACGCTTGAGCGCGACGCCAACTGCCTACCGCACCAGGCGTTTCTTCCTCGCCGTTTGGAAACGGAGCGTTTACGGCAAGACCTTGACAGAGATTAAGGCCGACGATGCCATGATACCGAAAGTTGCCGGGGCCACCGCCGCGCTTCTCGCCGATGTCCTCGGCAATAACCTCGCTGCCGGAGGCTGGGCGATAATCACCACCCCGAAACGCCGACACCTTCAGCGCAACTTCGCTTCGCTCGTCGCCGACCGCATAGCCTCGCTTCTCGGCATACCTTTTTATGAAGATGTCGCGCTCTGCCGCTCGAAACAGCGGGTGAACGCGACCTTTACAATGAATGTCTGCCCCTCGGAGCAGAATATTATTGTTTTCGATGATTTCGTTACCACCGGCCAAACGATGCTCTCGATGAAACGGCTCTTTCAGCCGACAAGTAAGAATCTCGTCTTTATCGCCGGGATTAACAACAAGGCATAGATTTAGCCATCCCCATGAATATCAAAACTTTCAATGCTTTGTGAGGCCAAATCAATAACGACATCAATAGCCATTATACCACCATCTTTTGTGTAATATAGGAGGTTGCCTTTTTCTTCGTCCATCCATTTTCTTAAAGCATCATTATCTTTTGCCACCAAGAAAATGTAAATTGCTCACTAAAGATACCATTCCACAGGCTTCTTGGCGTACTCCAAAATACGAAGCAGCTTATGCCTCATGGGGAAGACCGTGGGAAACCATCGAAATACCCTCCGATTCCATAGTTCCTATTCATTTTCAACACCCCCAAATACCTCAATACGACAAACCGATAGTTCTTCTTGTATCCGGCAACACATTTTCGGCAGCAGAAGATTTTACCGTTCTGTTCAAAAATGCCAAACGTGGCATTATAATGGGAACACCTACAGCTGGAAGCACAGGAAATCCCATTAGGTTTGATTTAGGTTGGGGCTATTGGGGTCGCATATGCACAAGACATGAAAAATTGGCAGATGGCACTGAATTTATCGGTGTTGGCATACAACCGGATAAAATTGTAGAAGAAACAGAAGATGTAATCTTTGGGAAAGATAATGCAATAGAAGCCGCTTTACAGGAATTGAAGAAATAAGCGCCTTTTCGTCCGCTGTGGAACGCATCTCGGTGCGTACCGCAGCCGCGTCCGTGAACGTCTCGCTCTATGCCGTAGACACTTCCGGCAGCGAAACCGCAGTATTCGCCGAGACATACTATCCTTACTCGGAGAACGTAACACTGCATGACTTCGCCTCAATCATCGAAGATGAAATGGCAATCACCGGCTCGCCGCTTCAGAAGTTCCGCATCGAGGCGGAAGCCTCCGACGGCACTTCTGACGACAAGACGTTCACAATCCTCTATTGCAGCTGCCATACGTCATGCCAGCCGTCAGGTATTGTAGCCTCGCAGTTCCTGACGACACGCAAGGTCATCGAGGCAACGGCTGACTACCCATTGCCGTTGTTCTATGTCCGTCCGCCTGTCGAGTACCTTGACCAGGAGCTCGTGTCGTTCCACGTAGTCTGCCGCCGCCAAGACACCGGGGATGTTCGCATCATCTTCGTCCCGAACGGACATACCGACTACGGCAAGGATTATGAATTGAAGATGCTGACCGTCAACCGCGAATGGCTCGCGGCACAGACGGCAAGCTCGTTCCCGAATATACCATACGACATCGTCGGCGTTACCGTCAGAATCGGGCAACGCTCCATAACCATCTATTACACGAAACGGAAACCCGACCTGCGGCTGTATTTCACCAACATGTTCAACGCCTTGGAGATTGCGGAGCTTGTAGGCGACACCACCGCCAAGACAAAGGTGAAGCGCACCGAGACCGTCTGCGACGGCATCGTGTCGTTCTACGACCAGTCCGTGGAGCAGTCATTCGAGTTCCAAGCCGCCGGACTTACCGCCGAGTATGCCGAGTGGCTCGGACAGCTCTTTATGTCGCGTGATGTGCGCATCATCAACAAGCCGTACCACGAGGAGGACAATTTGAACGAGCCTTATCCGTTGGTGCTGATTACTGACAGCACCTGCGAAGTGCAGGACGGAGACGAGGAACTCAACACGGTCAAGTTCTCGTACCGCTACACAAGCGACCGTCCCGAATCATCGGTCGCACTGCCCGACAGAATACATACCGACACTTTCAAAACACCTTTCTCATAATGGCACAAGCGATACACCATACAACGGCACTGACAATGCTCCATTCTGGCGACCCGGTAGACATCTCCTTTTGGAAACGGTCGGGCGAAATCGTTCATCTGCATAACTGCATCGCCTTGCCGTGCGCAGCATCGCAACGCTATGTCGGCACCCAAAACTTCAAGGTGCTTGCCTCCGGTCAGATCCGAAAAATCCGCCTCGTCTGCATTTTCCGCATCAACGGCCTCGAAATTTTCCTGTGAGGACACTCTCTGTTTCGCCGATTTTCGCTAATTTCGCGAAACAAATCACGCAACACCGATATGAATATTTTAATAGTAGGAGCTACTTCCGGGATTGGCAAAGCCCTTTATTCGCATTATATATCATGCGACAATAATGTCGCTATTATGGGGCGGAGAAAAAGCATACTTGATGAAATATACGCAGCAAATCCATCAAAAACTTTTTCTGCACAAACAGATATTTCAAATGTCAAGCCGTTCAACGATGCCTTTAACAGCATAATCAAATCATTATGCACCATAGACTTGGCAATTGTATGCGCCAGTGTAGGCGAACTTAATGAGACTCTCGATATTTCACAAGAGCTTACCACTCTTTCTACCAACGTTGTCGGGTGGACCAATGCGGTTGACACCATATATCATCACTTTGAGACGATGGGTAAAGGGCATTTGGTAACGATTACGTCTGTCGGCGGATTACAGCCAACACCTATTGCTCCCTCCTATAGCGCGAGCAAGGCTTTCCAAATTAATTACACCAAATCGCTGCAAGCCAAGGCGAAAAAGTCGGCCATAACAATCACAGAAATCCGTCCTGGTTTAGTTGATACGCGAATGGCAAAAGGAGAAGGTCTCTTTTGGGTAATGCCGCTTGAAAAGGTCTCAAAGCAAATAATAAGAGCTATTGACCATAAGAGAAGACTGTGTATTGTAACGAAGCGTTGGCATATACTCAACTTCGTAGTTAAACATTTTATGTAGTCGCGTCTTTTCACCCTGCATACTTGCTCCATAATTTTGTGGCATAACAACCCACAAGACTATGGAGCAATTACTTTTCAGTTCGGTAGAGACACTGCCCAACGCACGCGCCTCGGTGGCGTTCACCGAGCCTAAGCCGGTTTTCAAGGAGGACGGCGAGGTTACGCCTACAATCCTCTCCGACACCCACAGCTATATGCCGTGGGGTGCGACAAACCAAATGCCGTTCGACATTATCGACCTGATAGAATCGGACGAAACCCTTGCCACCTGTCAGATGTTCAATGCCGAAGTATGCTACGACTCCGGCCTTGTCTACGACTGCGCCCAAGCCTCCGCATCCGTCAGCGCGGAAGTCGAAGACTTCCTGCTTGACAACGACCTCGCAAGCTATTTCCTCGGCGTGTGCCAGGACTTCAAGCACTTTGCTTTCGCCGTGTCGGTGAGCATACTGAACACCGAGGGCACAAAGATTGTGCGCCTTATCCGAAAGGAAGCCTGTTACTGCCGCTTCGCCCCGGCAGCCGCCTCCGACACCCCGACCGAATCCATCAGGACACCTTCAATAATCCCTTCACATAATGGCAAACGCGATACATCATACCACGGCATTAACGATGCTCCACAGCGGCGACCCGATAGACCTTTCCTTTTGGAAACGCAATGGCGAGATAGTGCATCTTCACAACTGCATCGCCCTGCCGTGTGCAGCCTCGCAACGCTATGTCGGCACCCAAAACTTCAAGGTGCTTGCCTCCGGGCAAATCCGCAAAATCCGCCTCGTCTGCATTTTCCGCATCAACGGCCTCGAAGTTTTCCTCTAATCATGCCGTCTATCTCGCCGATTTTCACTAATTTTGTATTATGAAATCGCATGCAAAATTCATAATCGCAATATTGGCTTTTGTCTTTATGTCATTCAACGCAAAAGGTAGAATGATAAAAGAAACGCCTGTCGGAGAAATTCCCTTTGCTATCGCTGGGGATAGCCGTATATACGTTACCGCATTTGTCAACGGCTCTGATTCGCTCCGTTTTCTTGTCGACACTGGCGCGTCCTCCATTGTGCTTAACACCAACTCTCCTAAACTCAAAGGCTTAATCCATAATGGAGAGTCTGCCGATAATTTAGGTGCTTCCGGCGAAAACTCCGTTGAATACAGTAACGACAATTCTGTAAAGGTAGGCTCTATTCAATACGACAATGCCGGATGCGCTCACATTCCTTACCCACCCGAATATTGGGATGGCGTTTTCGGTCTTAACGGTTTGGCCGCATTTAATATTGAAATCAACTATGACGACTTCAAGATTTACTGTTATCCTAAAGATACATTGACGGTTGATGATTCATTCGTATCTTTCCCATTCATCTATAACTATGATGTGCCATTTGTTCAGCTTCCTGTAAAACTGAACGGCAAGCTACATAATCTTCTTCTTGAAATTGATACAGGTTCCGACCGCATAATTGACTTGAACACTCCGTTTGTCAATAAAAACAGACTCCTTGACACGCAGAAACCATTTGCGATTTCTCGCATTGCAAGTTCGGATGGCGGTAGTGGAGAGTTAAAAAATGTATTTTTTGATGAAGTGATTGTTGGCCCTTATATAATGCCGAAAGTAGCTGGTGCATTTTCGACCCTCTCTTCCGGGATGCAGAGTAAAGAAGACATAGACGGTATGATTGGTAACAATTTCCTCAAACGGTTTAATATTCTCATTGATTTCAAGAGCAATAACATATATCTGCAACCTAATAATTTTTATTACACTCCATTTTACGATTTCCTCGTGAAATAAGCGTCTTTTCCACCGCATAGATTGCTCCATACCTTTGCTGCAAAAGCAACGATATGGAGCAATTACTTTTTAGTTCTGTCGAAACATTACCAAACGCCCGCGCCTCGGCAGCTTTCACCGAGCCGAAGCCGGTATTCAAGGAGGACGGCGAGGTTACGCCCACAATCCTCTCCGACACCCACAGCTATATGCCGTGGGGCGGTACGAATCAAATGCCTTTCGACATCATCGACCTGATAGAATCGGACGAAACCCTCGCCACCTGTCAGATGTTCAATGTCGAAGTCTGCTACGGCTCCGGCCTTGTCTACGACATAGCCAACGCCGCCGAGGCCGTCAAGGGCGAAGTCGAGGACTTTCTGCTTGACAACGACCTCGCAAGCTATTTCCTCGGCGTGTGCCAGGACTTCAAACATTTCTCTTTCGCCGTGTCGGTGATCATACTGAACACCGAGGGTACAAAGATTGTGCGGCTCATCCGAAAGGAGGCCTGCTACTGCCGTTTTGCCCCGGCTGACAAGCACGGACGCATACCGCGCCTCTATTTCGCCAACTGGCGAAAGTTCGCCACCCTCGACGACTGCGAGATTATAGAAATGCTCGACACCGCCGCGCCTTTCTGCGACCTCCGCGAGCGGCTTAAAAGTGGCTGCGCCACCCGCAAGTTCGCCATCGTCAGCCGTGTTCCCACGCCCGACAGCACCTATTATCCCATACCGTACTATGCCGCTCTGTTTCGCGGCAAGTGGTACAACATCAAGCAGCTTATCGGCCTTGCCAAAGAGGCGAAGCTCAAAAACTCCGCGCCCATCAAATACCATATCGAAGTGTCGCAGAAATACTGGGATTCGATTTTCAAGTCCGAGGGCATCACCGACCGCACCCGCCAACAGGCGCGCATCGTCGAGGAAAAGCGGCGCATACTCGACTTCCTCACCGGCGCCGAGAACTCCGGCAAGGTATGGTTCAGCACATTCTACGTCAACCCAAACGGCGACGTGCAGCACGACGTCGTAATCAATAAGATAGATTCCGACAAGGAGGGCGGCGACTGGGAGAGCGACATACCGGAGGCCGTCAATATGATATGCTTCACCCTGCGCGTCCACTCCAACCTCGTAGGCTCCGTGCCCGGCAAGGCGCAGACCAACAACTCCGGCAGCGACAAGCGCGAGCTTTACACCATCGCCCAGGCCCTGCAAAAGCCATATCACGACCTCCTTTTCACCGTCCACCGTATCATCTGCCGCTTCAACGGCTGGAAAGGCGTAAAGCCCGACGTGCCGTTTATCCAGTTAACCACCCTTGACGAGAACAAGGACGCAAAGACAGTAACCACATCACAGTCGAGAGAGGAAAGTCGAGGGCCGAGAGAGCATAAGCACTCCGAACCTTGACACAGCCATTTCTCTAAACTCTCGACCCTAAACTCTCGACTTTATGAAACTGATAACCAACGATGCCGACCTCCGCCGATATATCCCCAATCAAGTTGTCGCCGTCAAAGGCGAAGCCTCGCTCTTTGACAAAATCGCATACTGGCTCGACACCGCCGAGCAATGGATTTTCGCCACTTTCTGCCCCGAATCCGTCGTAGACGCTATCCTCGCCGACAATCCCCATTCCCCAATCCGCAATCCTCTCGCCGCTATCGCGGCGCACCGCGCCCTCGCCGACGCGATACCATCGCTCGACCTCGTGCAGACCGTCAACGGCTTTGCCGTGGTGAGCAACCAAAACCTCGCCCCGGCATCGCGCGACCGCGTGGATCGGCTCATCGCCGCCCATCGCTCCCAACGCGACACCGCCATTTCCGCGCTCATACCCCTCCTTGCCGCCCTTCCCGAATGGCGCGACACGCCCCAATGCGGCTATTTCCGCTCCACGCTTTTTCCGACACCGGCCCATATCCGCTCTCTCAGCCCTCAGCTTTCCTCTCTCAGCTATCTTTGGGAGCGATACGAGGAACTGCACCCGGCCATCGTCGCCGCTGAAGACCGCCTCGCCGCCGAGTACATTTCCCCCGAACTGATGCAACGCCTCCGTGATGAAGCCCTCGGCCTCTCTAAACACTCGACCCTCGACGCTCGACTTTGCGACGCCCTGCGGAGCCATATTGCCGACCTGGTAAACGACAGACCCCTGCGCGACACCGCCCTCCGCGATATTGTCGACTATATCCGGCGACACCCCGGCACCTTCCCCGAATGGCACCGCTCCGACACCGCCCGGCTTTTCTCGCCCCCTGTGTTCCGCAACAGCAAAGAATCTCCCGGATATTGGTTTTGAGGCAGACAGCCGACAATCCGAGCCAAAACCTTCCCGATGCGTTTGCCGGACATAATGAACCGTGGGCGTTACGACACGGCGCACCGATTTTCCTGTGCAAAGTTAGCAAGCCGCGTCTTATGCAAGGGCACAAGTGCGCTCCGCGTTCCCCCATTCTTCACTACGTTGCAGAAAGGTAATCACCCTTGCATCGACAGACGCTTGACGCTTGCACCCGAATGCACGTAAAATCAAAGTGCTCCGGCACATAACCCCTTAAAACTCGTTCATTATGATTACCTCCGACAAACGCATCAAACAGGAAGACTTCGGCAACATCACCGACTACTCGGCAGTCTGCCCCAAAGGAATGAAGAAATTCTTCGCCTACGCCCACTTCACCGATATGTCGCACTGCCTCCTGTCAAACATCTTCGCCGCCACCCGCACCGCTGCGCTGCAAATAGCCCTCGACCGGTTCTTTGCAGAGCAAAGCGCTTCGCGGTTACGCCGACTGCACCGAATACCTCGCCGGCATCACCCTCCACGCCGACGACTGACCCCGGCAGCAGCCTCCCTCCGGCCTCGGAGCTTCGGCTTCGAGGCTTTTTTCTTGTGTATCTGCCCGATTTTCACTAATTTTGCATTATGACAAAAAAAGAATTTGAAAAGGGTATTAACAACTCTCGCAAGATAGTTGGAAATCATTTCGGCTATAAGAAAAGTGGGTACGTTAGCTATAAGATAGTCAACGGCTACTTTTTCTATATACTTCATCTTGTAGATGCAAGTATAGATTTGAAAGTTAAACCTTTATATGCAGACGATTTGTGGTGGGATATTTTCCAGATGCCGGAAAACAAAAAAACTTTAAGTTTGCGTGGCAATGGAGCGTTTGCCTTGTCAGGTGAACTTATTGGAGAATACCAAACATTTGTTGAAGATTGGACAAATTATACAGAGCAAGACTTTGAGAAAATTTGGGCATCGGTTTTTAATAAAATCGAAGAAGAAATAGCAAATTTCATTTCTCAAAATCCATCGGCTGACCGATATATGCCCCCGGCCACAAATATGCGAGGTGATGTGTCATTAACTTATCTTATAGCCCTACTGCATAATCATAAAGAGCATAAAGTTGTAGAACTTATTAAAGAAGCTCAAAAAAATAATAGACGTAGTGGAATGTCTACATGGATTGGAGATGAGGAAATAGATGGCTATTCGTTTATCTTGAAGTACGCAAATTCAATGCTTTAATTTGTCTGTTAGTTAATACTTATTTTTATACTAATTAAATCCTCGTCTTTTCGTCATAACGGGCGACACCATACTTTCGCGGTATGGAACCGTCCGTTTTACATATTGACCTCGCCGTGCCGCAGGGCTGGCACGAGCTTTCCGACAAGCAACTCCGTTATGCTTTCGAGCTTATCGCAAAAGGCTTTACCTCCGACGAGATAAAGACCCTTTGCCTTTTTCGTTGGTCGGGTCTGTCAGTCAGACACCGACACAACGCCGAGTTCTCTGCCGGGGCAGAGCGGCAAGCCGGTTATATCTGCCGCCTCCGCAAGCAGACGTTCCGACTAACCGCCTTACAAATCGCCGAAGTGCTCCCGGCTCTTGACTAGCTCGACACCATACCGCCGAAGCCGGTCTGTATCTCGCGCATCGGGCGTTACCGTCCATTTGCCGCCGACTTTTCCGAAGTGGCCTTTGAGAAATTCATCATCTGCGACAACCTCTATCAAGGCTACCTCGCCACGCAAAGAGATGATCTGCTCGTGGGGCTCTCAAGCATACTCTACAATCATAACCTCTCACCTCATAACCTTTCACCTGCCCACAGAGTGAGCGTATTCTACTGGTTTGCCTCCGTCAAAGACCTGTTCGCCCGGCAATACTCCAACTTCTTTCAACCCTCCGCGCAGCCCGAAAACCTGCTTGGCGGCAGCCGATTGCCGACAGGGGCGCAAATCCAACAGTCGGTTAACGCCATGATTCGCGCCCTCACCAAAGGCGACATAACGAAAGAGCGCGAAATACTCTCGCTCGACACCCACCGCGCCCTAACCGAGTTGGACGCGCAAGCAAAAGAGTATCGTGAACTCAACGAAAAAATGCCGAAAAAATGAATCTCTCAACTCTCGACCCTAAACTCTCGACTTTCTCATGGAACGCCACGGCATTTTTCGAGGACTTGACCGAGCATAACCGCCTCGCCCGGAGCGAAAACTTTGTTTTCTGCCGTGTCAGCGGCTTGGAGGGCTTCGAGGAAGCCTTACATAATCTCCAGACCGCACCGGCCATCGTTGCCGTCAGCGACACCTCCGAGGGCTACATGGATATGAACAACACCCCACGGACACGCCGCATAAAGACCGTGTTCCTCGCCATGCGCCACGCCCTCGACGATATGGAGGCGCGGCAGGGGTGCTTCGACACCCTCCGCGAACTTTTCCGGCAGTTCATGTCCGTGCTTCTTCAGGAGAAAACCCGCCTCGAACAGAACCGCATCTACCTCGACCCTCAAATCACCTTCACCGAGATAGAGCGATACTTCTTCTCCGGCGCCGCTTGCGCCTACTTCCAAATCGCCATCGACACATTCACTGATTTACGTTACGACCCCGACCTATGGCTGCCTTGACACCCGAAGAAGAACGCCGCCGCTACGTTACGGCTTTCAACTCCACGATGATAAAGATATGGCGCGAGCGCATAGCCCTGCTGAAAGTCATCGACACCGGGGCGTTGTACCGCTCCACGCTTGCCGTCGGCATGAGCATCGACGGCAAAGTAACCAACATAACTCTCTCGCAACGCTTCAATACCTACGGCATTTTTCAGGACTACGGCACGGGCCGCGAAGTGCCGATTGGAAACCCCGGCGACATAGGGCGCGACAAAGTGCGCCAACGCCGCCGTTGGTTCTCCACCAAATACTACGCCTCGGTGATGAACTTAAAAGAGTTCATGGCCGACAACCTCGGTCGCTCTTTCTGCGGCATCGTCGCCAACGCCCTCAACGACCGCTCATTCCGCGATTCGCTAATTAAATGATTATTTATTTAGTTGCTCGATACCCCATTTTATCAATGCCCCCAATATCGGCATAAGGCTATCTGCCTTATCCGTTATTGAGTATTCTACTTTCGGGGGAACGGATGGATATAGCTTGCGCTTAATCAAACCGTCCATTTCCAATGTTTTTAACGTCGAACTTAAAACCTTTGGGGAAATGTCGGGCAAAGCGTGAAGTATTTCATTGAACCTCATACATCTTGCCTCGCCGAGCATGGCTAAAATCAACAAACCCCATTTGGTGCTGAAATGTGAAATCACATTACGCACCGGGCAGTGTTCGATGTCGCTATATTTTTTCAGTATCTCCTGCATTTTTTTCACTCTGATTTTCAATATTAGTAACCCAAAAGTAACTGAATACCGTTTATGTAACCTCTTGCAAAGCCGGTTTTTACATATTAACTTTGCGCTATCAAAAGGATATTGGATTACCAATGCAAAGTTAATATATAAATCCAAAACGTACAACAATGAGCGAATTAAAGAAACTCAACGAGGGTACAAAATACTCTCACGGCACAGTCGGCAGCTTTGCCGACTTCGAGGGAAAGGTATTCGTCAAGGACGAACTCAAAGAAACCTCATGCGAAATTTCCTTTGGCTCTCTCGCACCGGGTCAGGCAGTACCGTTCTTCCACAGCCATAAGGCCAACGAGGAAAACTACATCATTCTCTCCGGCAAAGGCTCGTTCCAAGTGGACGATGATGTATTTGCCGTTGCCGAGGGAAGCGTGGTGCGTGTCGCCACCAACTGCGACCGCAACATCAAGAATACGGCAGATGCCGGAAATCTCGTCTATATCTGCGTTCAGGCCAAAGAGGGCAGCCTCGATGGTTATACAATGACAGATGCAGTCGTTACCGAGCGAGAAAATCTCCTTTGATACAAACCATCTCACCTTGACGATAACAGCCGCTCCTAATCCGGGGCGGCTTTTATTGTGTCTTTTCCGCGGCGACACCGTCGCCGTAGTTTTGCGGTAAAGATTACCGCAATGATAGACGTAACGACCTTAACCGACCTCATAACCCAGTTCAGGAACACCACGGCCTCAAACTCCGTATCGCCCGAAACCGTCGGCTCAATCCTCCAAAAGATTGTCGATATTCTCGCCACCGCCGGAACACAGGCAAACCTCGACATCATCAACAAGTGGCACGAGGCACTGAAAACCGCCGCGCCCGCGCTCACCGCGCTTTCGCAGGGCACTGCCGACCGCAACCACATCTACCTCGCCGCCCGGAGCGTCAACCTCTACACCGGCGCACAGACCACGCTCTCGCCCATACAGATACAACAGGCCACCACCGAGCGGGCCGGAGCCATGCGCGCCCAACAGGTCGTAGACCTCAACGCCGCGCGGCGCGACGTGGCCGACATCAAGAAACAGATTACCACTATCAACTCCCTGCTCGGCGTCGGCACCGCCGACAACCTCTATAAAGCCTCGCAGATTTCCTGTCAGGTCGTCAACGGCTCGCTGCACCTACTCGGCGCGCAGACGCTCACCGCCGCCGGATATGTGCCATATCTCTTTCGGCGTGTGCGCAAACGCAACCCCTATAAGAACAAGTTCGCCACCGACGAGCAACGCGCCGCCAAAAAATACTGCCCCAAGAAGAAAGGCTGGGGGCTGTACGGCTCGATGTACGCCGTAAGGCTCAACGGCACCGAGATACAGTTTTCCACCAACGGCCACGACAACCTATGCACCGCCGCCGGAGGCTGGTCTGTCGCCCCCTCGACACTCGTAACGCGACATACCGACCGCCACGGCAACGTCCGCTTCGGCCTCGGTCGTAGCTCCGTGTCGCTCACCGACCCCAAGAACCCGAAAAAGCAGCGCATGATACGCCTCGTTTTCGGAATCGGCCTCGCCAAGCCAATCTATCCCGGCACCGCCGCCATCACACCGGCCAACCTCGTTAGCTCCCTCGCCACCTTCACAATCATATACGACCCCGGCAGCAAATCATGGGCTTTTGGCCCATGAAGCGGAGAGTGTAGTGTGTAGAGCGGAGAGGCACCCACGCGGCAGCATCACTCTCCACACTCCGCTCTCCGCACTCCACTGCGGCAAAGCCGTAAAAAGAAAGCCCTCACGGCGAGCCGCAAGGGAATGCTATCTTTTATACGAGCCGGGATAGCCCTTGTGGTACAAGACCACTCGGAGATGCTATCAATGAAACTCCGCCCGGAAAGCCCACGAGGGAAATGCTGTCCGTCATACGTAGAGGTATCCAGTTCATCTTTAGCGCGGCTTTACATTGTTAAGAGGTGTCCGGGTCATTTTTAGTACGGTTTTACTTACAGATGCAAAGATAAGCATAATTCACGAACTATATTAAAATCCAAATAAAATGAGGCAAAAATTACATCCACCTTAGATTATTTGATAATGGTCTTGCCGCAGTCCGCTCTTGGGGGCTGCAACCGCCTGACAATCCGTCGGCGGTTTTTTGTTCCTCGTCTGTTTAATCAAGAGGGGAGTTTCCTCAAACCTAATCGGGGTTTTGTTTGAGGAAATAGGGGGCTGACTCGTTTTTATTCTTCGTCAGCACTTAAAAACGTGCGAAAATCAGGTAAAAATCAACCACGCAACTCCAAGAGTAAAGTTTGAAGAAACTATGGGTTAGCTATGGGTTTTGTTTGAAGTTATTTTGCGATTTTTCATTTCCTCAAACTTAATAGGGGTTTTTTCAAACGAAACTATGGGTTAGCTATGGGTTTTGTTTGGAATTAAGTACACAAAAGAAAGGAAAGGAAAAGAAATTAAAAGAAAATAAATAAAAGAAGATGTTGTATAGAAGAACGACGACAACAACGGCGATTTTGAAATCTTGATTTTGATTTTTTTTGAAAAAGAAAACCGGCGATGCGAAAATGCGTCGTCGGTCGGAATGGATTTAAAGAAAGGGGACGGCTCAGAAACCTTTGCCCTTCATGCGCTCGTAGGTCTGCGAAAGACCTTTGTCAACGATGTCGATTTTGAACTGCACCATGGAGCGCAGCGGCACATCGTCCGGCACCGACGGCACAAGCGCAGCAATCACCTCGTCGATGTTGTTATACCCGGTGTCCTCGACTGTGCCGAGTTGGCGCCCACGGAAATAGGCCGTGCCGCGCACAAAGTGCTTGGCCGAGAATCGGAACAGCCCCTCTTCGGGGTCTTTCTTTTCGCTCTCGGCGTCGGAATAGAAAATCAGGTCGACGACTTTCTCGTTCAGCCGCCACGCCGGGGAGAAGTCGAGTTTGAGATAGCCGCGCGTCACTTCGTGGCCGCTGGCGTGGTTCATAGCAAAGGCAACCTCGCTTATCGTGGCGCCGCAGTCGTTCTGGGCTATCGTGCCCCATGTGTGGCGGAACGTGTAGACGCAGTAGCGGTCGTCGCCGTGTATGCCTATGCTCTCGCAGATTTTCTTTATGCCGCTGTTGGCGTTGCTGCCAAGGCTGTCGGAGTTGCGGTAACGCTTGTGAAAGCTGAACAGGTAGGGGTCGTCGGCCTCGGTGGCATACTTGTCGAACAGCGGTAGCAGTATCGACGGCACGCGCATCTCGATGTAGGCGTTGTCGGCCCGGAACTTCTTGGTCTTCGCCCGGCAGTAGTGTATCACGCCGTCGTAGTAGTCGGCTTTCCTCATCTCGTAGAGGTCGACCGTGTTGATGCCCGCGAGGCACAGCACCATCATGGCCACGTCGCGGCCAATCTCCTCAAGCGGCGCTTTCATCTTGCTTTCGGGTATGGGCGCGGCGAAGAAAGCACGAGCAGCCTGTGGCGTTATGGCAAGTTTCTCCGGGCGGTCGGCCTCGGGTATCTTCACCTTGCCCCATGGATTGGTCTTTATGCGGATCACGCCGTTGTCGTAGTCGTTGTATTCCTCGATCGCCGCCTTGAACACCTGCCGCAGACAAATCGGGTAATGCTCCTTGGCGCGTTTTGTCATCTCCATGGTGCGTATCCACTCGTTGACAAACGTCGATGTGAGCTGCGAAAACATAATCGAAGTCGTGCCGGCATAGCGTTCCAGATGGCCGAGTGCCATCTCGTAGGTCCGGGCATTGCGAATCTGGCCGCGCGCGGCCATGCGGTCGATGTGGAGCCGGGCATAGTCGCTGAAACTGATGTCGGCCTCGCCTTTCCTCAGAAAGTTCACCACGTCGCCGACGCTCCAATGCTCGGTGTCGACCTTGTTCAGCCGTTCGACATACTCGATGATATGCCGCGAACAATATTGCAGCACATAGGGATCCTCAATCTCGCCGGTGCGCGAGAGTACGCTGTCCCGGACGAACTTGTCGGTCGGGATATAGGCCAGCTTGCGGCGGTGTACCACCCGGATGTACACCGGGTAGAAGCCGTCCTTGCGCTTGCCTTTGACGATAGCTTTGAATGTAGCCATGTTCCAATAGTTTGAAAGGGTTAAGAGTGAAAATCCTGCTCATGTTTAGGTAAGTCACTGATAACTCGCTCACTGCTTTGGGAAACGGCTTGGGAAACGCCGGGAAACACGCCCCTTAGATTCGGGAAACTTTCGGGAAACATTTCCGTACAAGTCGCACGGAAACCGTGTAAAACCGTGTCAAAAACATAGGCGGTAGACCCTCATTTTCAAGAGCCTACCGCCTAACTATCTGTTAATTAGATTGTTGGCTCAATCTTCTATTGCAGCCTGCGCCGCAGCCACGCGGGCGATGGGCACGCGGAAGGGGGAGCAGCTTACGTAGTTCATGCCGAGCTTGGCGCAGAACTTCACAGACGAGGGTTCACCGCCATGCTCGCCGCAGATACCAACCTTCAGGTCGGAACGGGTGGAACGGCCTTTCTTCACGCCCATTTCCACGAGCTGACCTACGCCTTCCTGGTCGAGAACTTCGAAGGGATCAGTCTTGATGATGCCGTGTTCCTTATAGAATTTGAGGAACTTGGGTGCGTCGTCGCGCGAGAAGCCGAATGTCATCTGAGTAAGGTCGTTTGTACCGAACGAGAAGAATTCTGCCACCTCAGCAATCTGGTTGGCTACGAGGGCTGCACGCGGAACCTCAATCATCGTACCAACGAGGTAGGGGAGAGACCGGCCTTTTTCCTCGAATACCTTGGCAGCAGTGGTGTTGATGATGTCGGCCTGGTTCTGAATCTCCTTGAGCGAACCGACCAGAGGAATCATGATTTCGGGTTTGACATCGATGCCCCGGGCCTTGACTGCAAGCGCAGCCTCGATAATGGCACGTGTCTGCATTTCGGTAATCTCCGGATAGGTGATGCCAAGACGGCATCCACGGTGTCCCAGCATGGGGTTGAATTCCTCAAGTGCGTCGACCTTCGCCTTTACTTCGGCAAGAGTGATACCCATTTCGTTGGCCAGTTCCTTCTGAGTGGCGGTCTGATGAGGCACGAACTCGTGCAGAGGTGGATCGAGCAGTCGGATTGTAACGCCGAAGCCGTCCATTGCTTCGAAAATTCCCTCGAAGTCGCCACGCTGCATGGGGAGGAGTTTAGCAAGGGCTGCCTTACGGCCTTCAACGCCGGAGGCAAGAATCATTTCACGTACCGACTTGATGCGGTCGCCTTCAAAGAACATGTGCTCTGTGCGGCAGAGACCGATACCCTGGGCACCGAATGCGCGGGCTTGCTTGGCGTCGCGGGGAGAGTCAGCATTGGTGCGAACAAGAGTCTTAGTGTATTTGGCAGCAAGGTTCATTATTGCGCCAAAATCGCCATCGAGCTCAGGTTCAACCGAAGGAACCTGACCGTCGTAAACGTCGCCGGTAGAGCCGTTGAGCGAAATCCAGTCGCCTTCCTTATATGTCTTACCGCCCATTTCCACGGTACGGGCTTCATAGTCGACCTTGATTTCGCCGGCGCCGGATACGCAGCACTTACCCATACCGCGGGCAACAACAGCTGCATGGCTGGTCATACCGCCACGCATGGTAAGAATACCCTGTGCAACGGCCATACCACGGAGATCCTCCGGTGAGGTCTCGATACGAACAAGAACGACTTTCTTTTTCTTCTCTGCCCAAAGTTCTGCATCGTCGGCGAAGAATACAATCTGACCGGTAGCTGCACCCGGCGAAGCGGGAAGGCCTTTTGCTACAACAAGCGCACGCTTGAGGGCAGCCTTGTCGAATACGGGGTGGAGAAGTTCGTCGAGTTTCTGAGGCTCCATGCGGAGAAGGGCTGTCTTCTCGTCAATCTCGCCGGCACGAAGGAGATCCATGGCTATTTTAACCATAGCTGCGCCTGTGCGCTTGCCGTTACGGGTCTGGAGCATCCAGAGCTTGCCGTCCTGGATAGTGAACTCCATATCCTGCATATCTTTATAATGGTCTTCGAGCTTGTGGGCGATATTGATGAGTTCTGCGGCGCACACAGGCATCGACTCTTCAAGCGAAGGATACTTGGAGGCACGCTCTTCTTCGCTGATACCCTGAAGGGCAGCCCAACGGCGCGAGCCCTCTACGGTAATCTGCTGAGGGGTGCGAATACCGGCCACGACATCCTCCCCCTGTGCATTAATCAGGTATTCGCCGTTGAATATATTTTCGCCGGTGGCAGCGTCGCGCGAGAAGGCAACGCCGGTAGCGGAATTATTGCCCATATTGCCATAGACCATAGCCTGAACGTTAACGGCCGTTCCCCATTCTTCGGGAATCTGGTTCATACGCCGGTAAAGGATGGCACGCTCGTTCATCCAGCTGTCGAACACGGCGCAGATGCCGCCCCAGAGCTGATCCCATGCGCTTTCCGGGAAATCCTTGCCGGTATGCTCCTTAACGGCGCTCTTGAAGAGCGTAACGAGTGTCTTGAGGTCGTCGACCGTAAGGTCGAGGTCGCTTTTCACGCCCTTTTCTTCCTTCACTTTGTCGATGATGGCCTCGAAGGGGTCGATTTCAGTCTTTGATTTCGGTTTCATTCCGAGCACAACGTCGCCATACATCTGAACGAAACGGCGGTAGCTATCCCAGGCGAAACGAGGATTACCGCTTTTCTCGGCGAGAGCATTCACGGTAGCATCGTTCATACCGAGGTTAAGCACGGTATCCATCATACCGGGCATGGAAGCGCGTGCTCCGGAGCGTACAGAAACGAGGAGGGGATTCTGAGGGTCGTCAAACTTTTTGCCGGTAAGAGTCTCTACGTGAGCGATAGCTTTCTCGACATCGGACTTGATATCCTTGACCACTTCGTCGCGACCATACTGGGTATATTCGGTGCAGACATCGGTCGTGATAGTGAATCCGGGAGGAACCGGCATTCCCAACTTGTTCATTTCAGCGAGGTTGGCACCTTTGCCACCGAGGAGGTTACGCATCGAGGCATCGCCCTCGGCCTTACCGTCGCCAAATGTATAGATCTTTTTCATTTGGGTTTTGAAAGTTTAAAGATTAGATTATTTAATATTGTTCATATTGTCTTTGCAATATGCCGGAAAAGGCTTGCATTCAAAGCTTCGACAGTAGGCTGGCAGGCCGGAACCCGACACAGGAAGGCATGCACACATTCTGGCATTATTTGCAAAGATACGACTTTGCCATGAAATTTGCCGTAAAGAGAATGAAAAAATAGTCAAGACTTCGCTAAAATTCCCATTTGAAGCAAATAATAAGGCGATTTTGTCCTATAATCCTTAAATTTGCACTCGTAAAAACGGTGTCGGCGGCTGAGATTTATCAGCACAATTGGTGGACCTCCCGACACCCCTTTCAAAGTACATCAGAAATACAATGTCACGCAAAAAGAAAGAATTGCCATTACTTGAGAATATAGAAATAACCGGAGTGGCCGCCGAGGGCAATGCTATCGCAAGGGTCAACGATATGGTTTTGTTCATACCCTACGGAGCTCCGGGCGACGTGGCCGACATAAAGATTGACCGCAAGAAACGCTCGTATGCTGAAGGACATATCGAACGACTCACGAAGCCATCCGAACTCCGCACGAAGCCACAGTGCAAGCATTTCGGCACATGCGGCGGCTGCCGATGGCAGCATCTTCCGTATGAGTATCAACTCAAAGCCAAACAGCAGCAGGTAGTCGACGCTCTGACGCGCATAGCCAAAGTAGAGCTTCCCGAAATATCGCCCATTATCGGCTCAGAACGTATCTGGGAATACCGCAACAAAATGGAATATACTTTTTCCAACAAGCGATGGATTACCTGGGAACAGCTACGAAGCAGAGAAGCCGTCGGCGACCGTTCGGGAGCAGGCTTCCACATCCCTGGTGCATTCGACAAAGTGCTCGACATCGAGGAATGCCACCTGCAGGACCATATAGCAGATCGAATCCGCCTGCACCTGAAGAACTACGGCATCGCCAACGGGCTGCCATTCTACGACCTGAGAGCCCAGCTGGGCTTTCTCCGTACGTTGATGATCCGCACGCTGACCACCGGCGAACTGATGGTAGTCGTTGTGTTCGGCGAAGACAATCCCGAAAAAATCCAGGCGACGCTCGACGACCTCCGCCAGACCTTCCCGGACATCACATCACTGCTCTACGTAGTCAACACTAAAGTCAATGATACAATCGGCGATCTTGAGGTGCACTGCCATTCCGGGAAACCGTGGGTTGAAGAAGAAATGGAAGGACTGCGGTTCCGTATCGGGCCGAAATCATTTTATCAGACCAACTCTCGTCAGGCTTACGAACTCTACAACGTGGCCCGCGACTTCGCAGGTCTGACAGGAAACGAACTGGTCTACGACCTCTACACGGGCACCGGTACCATAGCCAATTTCGTGGCACGCGATGCCGCGAAAGTAATAGGGATAGAATATGTGGAGGATGCCATCCGCGACGCCCGCATCAATTCAGAAGCCAACGGCATACACAACACCGAATTTTTTGCCGGCGATATGAAGGACGTGCTTACGGATGAATTTATCGCTGAACACGGGCGTCCGGAAGTGATGATTGTCGACCCTCCCCGGGCAGGCATGCACGAGGATGTGGTCAACGTGATTCTCAACGCCGCTCCCCGCACCATAGTATATGTGAGTTGCAATCCGGCTACCCAGGCGCGCGATCTGGCGCTGCTCGACTGCCAATACTCCGTCGAAGCCGTGCAGCCCGTCGACATGTTTCCACATACACACCATGTGGAGAACGTTGTAAAACTCAAACGACGCGAAACTTCAACGGACTCGATATAAGACCGGAACTCTCAGAGGTTGGAATTGTAATAGCGGGGATCGCCTGTAACTTCCTCGCCGACAAAGTCAGGCAGATCAAACCGGTCGTCGGCAGCCCGAAGCTCAATTTCGGCCACAACCAGTCCCTCGCGCGAGTCATGGAATTCGTCCACTTCCCAGAGGCGGTCGTCATAAGGCACAATCCAACGCGTCTTATGAATTATACTGCCGCCGCAAAGCGAAAGCATCTCTCTGCCATCGGCAAGCGGAATCTCATACTCCCATTCAGAGCGGACACATCCCGCATTACGGCCCTTGACCGTTATGAATGCCGTGTCGTCGAAAACACGCACCCTTACAGTGCTGTCCGGATTGCGGCTCAGATAACCCTGCCGCACCACATGAGCGGCAACCGCCAGATTGCGATAGCCGTCGGAAGTCACAAGAAACTTTCTTTCGATTTCCTTTGCCATAAATTTTGCTGATAATATTTTCAGCAAAGGTAACAACAAAATAGATAACACTTGCGAATATTCACGAGACATATCAAGATTTTGTGCTCGCTTGTTGCGATAGCATTGTGTCGCCTCCCGCTACAGGCAGCCGCACCTCGCGACGGCTACGATGCCGACACCCTGCGCGGACGTACGCTCGGCGAGGTTGTAGTTCACCGCGGCAAACAACGCTACAGCAAGCGCAACAATCCCGCCGTGGATTTCGCTCGACGCATCCGCGAGGCCCGCGATGCAAACGACCCGCGCCGCAAGCCGCTTTACTCGTACTCCAAATACGACCGGATGGAATTCGGACTCCATGACTTTTCTGTCGCCGATACCACTACCGGGAAAAAGGCGGGTAAGTTCGCATTTCTGAAAGAATACGTAGACACAACCGATGCCTCGGGAATACCTCGCTTGCCGCTTTCTATAAAAGAGAAGTATTCCGATGTTGTCTACCGGCGGTCGCCGCGCTCGGAGAAGCTGGTTGTAAGAGGAATCAGGCAGAACGGTGTCGACGAAATCGCCGACTTGCAGAACGTACAAACAATGGTAGAAGATGTTTTCAGAGAAATTGATCTCTATGACGACAACGTCAATCTGCTGCAGAACCGCTTTGTGAGTCCACTGTCGGCAATCGCTCCGGATTTCTATAAGTTCTACCTCACAGACACCGTGAGTCTCGGCGACATGCGCTGCATAGTATTGAGTTTTGCCCCGCGCAATCCCGCCACATTCGGATTTCTCGGCCGAATTTATGTGGAAAAGGGTGATACCAGCATGTTTGTCAGAAGAGTCGATATGGGAGTATCACCCACTATCAACCTAAACTTCATCGACCATATCCGAATCATTCAGGAATATGACAAGGCCCCCGACGGAACAAGGTTGAAAAAAATCGATGATTTTAACGCGGTGATAAGCGTAATCAAAGGCACACAACCGCTGTATGCCCGGCGGACAACCAGCTACTCCGGGCATACGTTCAATCCCGCCGCCGAGATGACCACATATCTCGACCGCCTGGGCGATATGTTCGACGATGAGCAGGCCTACGAACGCGACAGCGCATACTGGACCCGGGTAACGGACCAAAAAGGGGATACCCCGACGGGCAATAAACGCATCGTTCAGATGATGGCACGCTTGCGCCAGGTGCCTCTCTATCGCTACGGCGAACGATTCCTGAAACTTATGGTCGTAGGCTACGTCCCCACGGGGATTCCTTCGAAATTCGACTTCGGTCCGCTCAACACAACTTTGAGCGGCAACTCTGTGGAAGGGCTTCGCTTGCGGGCGGGTGGTATCACTACGGCCAATCTTTCAAGGCACTTCTTTGCAAGAGGATACGTTGCCTACGGCACCCGCGACCAGAGGTGGAAATATCGCGGAGAAGTAGAATATTCCTTCAACCGCAAGCGTTATCATTCGCGAGAATTCCCCATCCACTCAATCCGGCTTGAGCACCAGTATGATATCGACCAGTTGGGGCAGAACTACATGTTTACCAATCCGGACAATATGTTTCTGGCGCTGAAGCGCGGATCTAACCATCTGATCACCTACCTGCGACATACCACGGCGACCTATCAGCTTGAACTGGCCAACAATTTTTCTACTACAGTCACGGCTTCGTCCAGGCGCATGGAACCGGGTCCATGGGTTCCGCTTCTCACCACTGCCGGACAATCACTGACTCATTATACACAAAACCGAGCATCCATTACACTGAGATACGCTCCGGGAGAGAAATTCTACCAGACAAAAAGCGCCCGCATACCTATCAATCTCGACCCATGGGTTTTCGTTCTGACGCATACCTATGGTCCCGAAAACGCCCTTGGCAACCGGTTCGGCATAAACCGCACTGAAATAAGCATCCAGAAAAGGTTCTGGTTCTCGGCTTTCGGATTTGCCGACGTGATAGTAAAAGGTGCCCGCGAATGGGGCAGAACCGCATACACAAATCTACTGTCGCCTAACGCCAACCTCTCCTATACCATCCAGCCCGAGAGTTTTGCCCTGACCGACCCAATGGAATTTCTCGGCGACACAGGTATTCAATGGGATCTGACATACTGGGCAAACGGAGCGCTCTTCAACTACATTCCGCTTCTGAAAAAGCTGAAACTGCGCGAAGTGATTGCTTTCAGAGGATGGTGGAGCCGGCTCTCCGACAAAAACAACCCGATGGTGGAGCTTTCCGATATATCAAGCGGAAAAAGCATTGACAATCCACTTTTGCTCTGGCCTGACTACGTTCTCGCAACGCCTATGCACAGCAGGCCATATATGGAGATGAGCGCCGGAATCGACAATCTGTTGAAATGCCTGAGAGTGGATTATGTATGGCGTCTGAATTACCGCGATACACCCGGAGTCAGCCGGTCGGGCTTACGTGTCTCTCTCCATGTCACATTCTGATTGTCCAGACCTCGAAATAAAAAAGCAGCGGGCCATCGGACTTCCGACGACCCGCCAAATATATTCACGTGAAATTCCGGAAATATCAGCGTGCTGCAATCACCTCAATCTCAACAAGAACATTTTTGGGAAGAGTTTTTACAGCGACTGCCGAGCGGGCCGGGAACGGAGCCGTAAACACAGAAGCGTACACCTCGTTCATCGGTCCGAAATCTGCCATGTCGGCCAGGAATACAGTGGTCTTGACTACATTGGCGACTGTCAGACCGGCCTCTGCAAGAATCGCACGGACATTTGCGAGCGACTGCGTCGTCTGGGCTGTTATACCCTCGGGAATATTTCCGGTAGCTGGATCCACAGGAATCTGACCTGAAATGAAAACGAATGCGCCGGCATCTATCGCCTGGCTGTAAGGACCGATTGCACCGGGAGCCTTATCGGTAGAGATTTGAATCTTCATAAAATATAAAAATAATTATGGTTATTTGATGGATGGTGTCGTGCTGACTGACGACGCCGTAGAATCCGCTGCCGCTGCAGCTACAGCCTGCTCCACAGGATAATCCTTAAGATATATTTTATCGGCCATCGAAACGAAATTCCGGCGAAGATCGGTCAGAGCGTCGTTGATAGGCTGGAAACTATCCTTGAAGTGAGGTATAAAATCCTCGGAACCGGCCGACCCGAGCCGATCGGCTATCATACCCACAGAAATAATCGATGGATCGATGGCGGGAGCGATAGCACACTCCTCGTCGCTCTTGGAAGGAGCGATTTTGTATAGTAGCCCGCAGATTTCAAGTTTGTGGGTTGCGTCGTTAACCAATGTGATCGGCAACTCATAGTTAACGGCGATCTGATGTGGCGTAAGCGGAGAACGCTGTCTGAGATACCGGTCTACGGCGATTGTCATTACGGCAATGGTAAGCCGCCACTTGTAGTTATTGGAAATTCTGGCGATTTCGTTGTTGAAACTGAATTCAAAAATATTTTGCGAGGAAAAACAGACAACGGCTCCAGCCAGAGTAATAGTCCAGACAAGCTGCAGCCAGATAAGGAGCAACGGCAGAAAAGCAAACGACCCATAGATGGCATTGTAGCGTGTCACGTATATCTGACCGCTTACGAAAAGCCATTGTAGAACGGAGAATGCCGTTCCGGCCATCATACCGGCAAGGAAAGCGTTGCCGAAGCGCACACGGGTATTGGGAATAAGCATATAGCTGCCTGCAAAAAACAGCCATGTCATTACCAGCGACAGAAGGTCGAAAAGAACCTTAAGCAACGGACTGAAAAAGCCGGCCGGAAGGAGCGATGTCAGCGTCGAGGACATGAAAACCATTATACCGCTGGCACATATCATCAGAATCGGCAGAATCAGAACAATTGCCGTGTAGTCTGTAATCTTGCGCCATAGGCTGCGTCCCTGCTTGATGCCCCAAATCAGATTGAACACATCCTCCACACTTGTAATGAGCGAAATTAGAGTCCAGAGCAAAAAGAGAATGCCGACTCCGACAAAAATACCCTCCGACGACTGCGCCAGATAGGAGTCGACGAATGTGAATGCAGTGCTGAGGGCCTGTCGCTGAGCAGGAAAATGTTCAAAAAGCTGCGTCTGAAGCAGATTCTGGAAACCGAACCCACGACCGATGGCAAAAACGAGCGCCAATGCCGGCACAATGGCAAGAAGGGTCTGATACGTAAGCGACCCGGCGCGCAACTGTAACTCGCCATTCAAGAACGATCGAACCGAAAGATTGATTGTCTTTACAAGATTTACTCCGAATGTGTTTCGCGTGTCGGACCACACACCCCCCGTCACATAATTGTAGCTTCGGATCACAGCACCAAGAATCCGTTTGAAAAACGGCACCTTTTCTGCTGAATTTGGGGTAATAGAGTTCGGCATGCGTTCCATAATTCAAAATTATTAAAATAATCGCAACCGGCCAAATCCAAAAGGCCGGTTGCGTTAATCTGGGTTGAATAATAAATATTACTTCCGGCTTCGGAGCAGATAGCTGCGGTGGGGAGCGGCGATACCGGTAAGCCGGTGTTTCTTCACCTTGAATTCCTTTTTATAAACCTCGTCGAGATACGTGCCGTCGGGGAGCGATGTCGGAACATCTATATGCGAGGCTACTCCGGAAATATTTACGATGGCAGCGCCTTTCTTTCCACGATTGACTACCGCAACAGTGCCTTCCGGATTAAACTGCAGGTCCTCCTTTTGTCCCTTCATGGCCTGACGGAACTTATTGACAGCAACAACCTCGGGATGGAAAAACTCATCGTTGCCGCGCGCGCCAATCACATTGTCGCCCCAGTAGTTGGAACGCGTGGATCCCATCGGGCGACTGAAAAATAGGGGAGTTCCGTTCTGCCGAGCTGTCAGAAATACCCAACCCGTACGGATCTGGTCGTCGGAAAGGCCGGCGCTTTCGTGGGCATTACAATATGTGTCGTGGCTTTCAACCCACGTTGTGAGGAATTCCGGAGCGGCCTGATGACGCCAGTCGGCTATATCGAGACCATTGAAAGAGCCTTTGGCCAGCGCATCGCGAAGCACATGCCCGTAGGCCGAAGCCGTCTGACCCATATAATCTGCATACTCGAGCTCCGGTACATTTTTGTCCTGAAGCACCTCGCCATATACAAAAAGCGAATCGAACGGAAGAGCGAGGGATAGCCCTTTGACGGCCTTACGGCCGGTTACGACATCCCAAAAATCGTTCTCTTTCACACCGGATGCCGCATCCACAGGATCGGAATGAACACCGATGTGCTTTGCAGTATCGTAGCGGAAACCGCGCACACCAAGACCGAGAAGGTCATTTACAAATTCAAGATAGTATTTCTGGAAATCCGGATTCTCTGTGTTTACATCCGGGAGCGAACCCATAGCCCAGAGCGTACATTGTTCGCGATTGTTGTAATCTTTGATTGGCGTAAGGCCGTTGGAATGGAACATCCTGTCGCGACCTCCAACTGCCTTGTAGAAATCGTCGGAGACAGCATCGACATCGAAAGCCGTATGGTTGGGAAGAACGTCGACAATCACTTTCACATTATATTTCGATGCAGAATCGAGCATCTGCTTCATTTCCTCGCGCGTTCCGACAATAGCGTTTCCTATCTTCCAGTCGGTAGGCTGATAATAGTAATACCACGAGCCGTCTTTACCTTGGTCATCGAAAATTTTGGTGATTTTTCCCTCGGGATTGAAATGCTGCTGCACAGGCGAAGTCTGAAGCATTGTGTAGCCGGCGTCTGCAATTCGCTTCATATTGTCGGCGATGGTGGGAAAATTCCAACTCCAGACATGTAGAATCGACCCTTCGTTGGTCGCGTCGGGATTATGTGTAATCCGGTCGGTGGCGTGGATAGCCGATACTCCGGCTACCAAAGCCAAAGATGCTAAAACAATTTTACGCATGGTAGAATTTAAAGGATGAAAAATAAGTAAGGCGCTGTAAAACATATAGGGGTGGCGGATGTATAGACATCCGTCTCCATTCGATACAAAATTAACGAATATTTCTAAATTGCGCAAATCTATTAATTATCAGCCATATTTGTAAGCAATCGGGTACTTATAGTGTACTTTATAAGTAGTTGGTGGAAAGTGACGACAAATGAATTTGGACGATTAATGCGGCGTTAGATATTCTTAACTGTGGTTGTTTGTCTCTTTTTACCCAATGGGCATTGTCAGATCGGGGAAGATGCTGGGCGTTCTTTACCAGCCTACTCATTCTCATTTCGCCGATTCGCTTGCTACAACGGAAAAAATAATCAAAATGCGTGATTTCCAAGTGAATTTTGTCAGAAGTAATCAAAAGCTATTTAGTGTATTATCAGTGTTTTTTTTAACTTTGCATGTGGATTGAGGCAACTCTCTCCAAGACATCGATAAAAAAGAAGCGTTATGCTTATCTTGTGAATTGGAAACGTAGGAACTTTCACAATTACACACAAGGGTAGCATAGTGGTTCTCACGCTATAGCGTGGGCTGCCATTTCTACATTCGTGTGTATAGGTTTCCTACGACCTCCAATTCAGAACGTGGCATTGCAGCTCCACGCTTCTGCGTTGTAAAAGGCTCAATTGGGACTAAAAGAGCCAATGGACAACCCAAATAACAACCTAAAATAGAATAACCATGAAAAGAATCTCAGCCACTTTAATGTTACTTTTCGTAGCCATTTGTATTATGGCACAAGAGCATCTTTCTTTCAAAGGTATTCCCATAGAGGGAAGCATGACAACATTCTGTCAAGAACTCAAAGCCAAAGGATTTACTTCAATTGGTCGTGATAAAAACTTAACGTTGTTTACAGGAAATTTCACTGGTCGTAAGGCTACGGTCGGGGTTACGGCAACAGATGACGGTAAAAATGTTTTTGCCGTGGTCGTTTTCTTTGACCCAAGCGGAGAGTGGAATACTCTTGTTAATACCTACGACTATTACAAGAATCTATACACTCGTAAATATGGCGAGCCTACAATTTCAAAAGAAAACAATCCTGCACGTTCAGACTCAAATACAGCATTAATGGCTCAAGTACATGAGGGAACTGTAGTGTATGGCAGCGCATGGGAAGTGGCAGGTGGTGACATTCAGCTTTCAATAGAAATGACATCAGGTGTCTATGAGGGTATAGTGATGATACGCTACCGAGACTCTCAGAATGTTGAAGCCAAAATCAAAAATGATTTAGATGATATCTAAAAACAACGTTGTATGAATAGATTTGTATTGCCATTTCTGCCATTGCTTCTCTTGGTGATGATTGGATGCACCGATAACAAACCGAAATCAACGCCAAAAGAGGAAACAAAAGAGCAACTTATACAACCGTATGATATAGAACGATTCAAGCTCTTTCCCACGCAAAATATGTGGACGTTCATTAAACTTGACACTCAGACAGGACAGATGTGGCAAGTGCAATACAGTATCAAAGGTGATGAAGGGCGCTTTGAATATGACTTAAATCCCAATCCGCTTATCACAACTGGCAAGAAAGTCAATGGTCGTTTTGAACTTTATTCCACCCAGAACATCTATAATTTCATTCTCCTTGACAAAATAGACGGTAAAGTGTGGCAAGTTCAGTGGTCGTTTGATGAAGAAAACCGTGCTGTCGTACCTATTAACCGTGCTGCCCCAGCCACAATTTAGGCACGGAGATAGCCGAATTTATAACAGATTATAAAGATGGCTCTATTGCTCATTTTAGGTTCATGTATCGCTGCTATAGTTGTTGCCATAGTAGCAATACGCCTATTGTTAAATAAGAAGCAAAAAGAGTTATCTTTACAGGTAGAGAGCAGTACTCCTTTCCAAACTATCCATGAAAGCAGGGAAGAAACATTAAGACAAGATAAGGAATGTTTGTTCAAAGATATAGAGTCTGATTTGGAACAAACTTTTAACGGTCAGTACATAACATTCCGGGAAGCGAACCAGTTTACGGAATATTATACTGAGTTTTTTCATAAAGCAAAGGACTTTCTTAAACGACTTGAAACATTCCATGTCGAACCGTCAGAAACAATCACGGAATTTGTCTCTGATTTTGAGAACTTACAATGGCTTATAAAAAAACATAACGACAGGTATATAAAAGAGGAACTTGACACCTATAAGGACTTTTTCGACCATTGTTTGAAATACCCATTGGACAAACAACAAAGACGCTCCATTGTTTCAGGCGAGGACAACTGTTTGGTTGTCAGCAGTGCGGGAAGCGGAAAGACTTCATCCATTGTGGGAAAAGTGATGTATCTGATCGACATCAAACATATCGAACCACAAAACATTCTCCTTATAAGCTATACCAACAAGGCCGCAGCCGAACTGACCGAGAGGATGGGTATCGAGGGCTTGCGTGGTTACACTTTCCATAAACTTGCCCTTGATATTATTGGACAAGTAACAGGTCAGAAACCGTCTATATACGCCAATACAGACGCACTGTTTTTGAAAATATATCAAAAGTTACTTAATGATGACAATTTCAGAAAGAGTGTGGTCGAATACTTCTTTGATTATCAGATTCAGGAACAGGATTGGGAACGGCAAAAGAATGAACGCCGACAGCAGCTTTCAGAACAAAAAGAAACACGTTTGAAAGCACAGTTCCCGGACATGGACGGAAAGACCGTTTATGTGCGAAGCGAACAGGAACAGAAAATATGCCTTGCGCTGTCGTTGCTTGGCGTGAAATTCAGATATGAGGAACCATACGAACATCCTTTGGCAGATGAAATGCACTCACAATACAAGCCGGATTTCTCCATTTATTATGAGCGAGACGGAGAAACGAAACGCATATATCTGGAACATTTCGGTGTGGACGAACACAGTCTCGTCCCGCTGTGGTTTGCCAAAGACAGAGGTATTACCTATGAGGAAGCCAACCGGCAATACAACGACGGTATCACATGGAAAAAGGCTGCACATGAGAAATTCGGTACTGAACTATTGACCACCTCAAGTGCGGACTTCCATTATTACGACATCAGGGACAAACTGAAGATACAACTGGGAAATGTGGGTGTCCCTATCAAAGAAAAAACGGATGCTGAATTATATGCTATGGTTCTGCCTCCCAACAGCAAGCAGGAAAAGTCGTTTATCCGGCTTGTCGTAACCTTTGTAACATTAATAAAATCAAGCGGCAAATCCATACATGAGGTTATAAGGCAAGCCCAAAGCATGAATGATGAGCGTAATGAGTTCATTATACAGAATATCTTTCAGCCTGTTTATGAAAGATATATTGAAGAACTAAAAAAACTCAATCAGATAGATTTCACGGATGCGATACTGCAAGCTACCGATATATGCCGTTCACTTCACCCTGTGAGATACGATTATATCATTGTTGATGAATTTCAGGACATATCGGTTGACCGTTACAATTTCCTGAAAGTTCTCCGAGAGGGCGATCCTCCAGCCAAGCTATACTGTGTCGGCGACGACTGGCAGTCCATATATCGTTTTTCCGGCAGCGACATGGCTCTTTTCAACCAATTCCCGGACTTCTTCGGGCATACCGATATAAACAAGATTGAAACGACATACCGTTTTGGCGAACCGCTGGTCAGTCTCTCATCGCAGTTTATACAGCGGAACGGAACACAAATTAAAAAGAACATACATTCGTTTAACCTTCAGGCAAAGACTGAACTGTATTTTTACGAATACGACCGAGCCAATTATTGCAACGTTATCGAACAGTTGGTTGCGTCGATTCCTTTGGATAGCTCTATATTACTGTTGGGGCGATACTCTTTTGATGACTATTATTTATCATTCAGGTTTCAATCCATAAAAGAGGCCAGCCGATTTTACTATTTTATTAGAAACCGGAAAATAGAGTTTCTAACAGCCCATAAATCTAAAGGACTTGAAGCGGACTATGTGATAATATTGCAATGCAACAAGGATACCTACGGATTTCCCTCTCTTGTCAATGATGACCCCGTACTAAATTATGTATTAACAAAGAGTGACCAATATCCTTATGGAGAAGAACGGAGGTTATTCTATGTAGCAATAACAAGAGCCAAGATAAAGACCTTTGTATTATATGACAAGCGTTTCCCTTCTGTTTTTGTTGATGAATTCCTACATCCTGAAAAAATCACGGAGCGAAGTTATGCAAAACATCCCAACGCCAATAAAAAGTGGACAAAAAGTGCAGATTTATTTCTTCTAAAACTATATAGTGAAGGTAAAAGTATAAAATATATTGCAGCGAAAATGGGTCGAAGTCAAACCTCAATCGTAATGAGATTGAACAAACTTAATGAGTAGGCTTTCATTCACTCAATTTTGGGGTATAGGCTCCCTGTCATTTAAAAGACCATTCATTCAATCAGCCAATTATCTGAATGACCAGCAGTAAATTAGAGTGTTATACGATTTTCGACTCTTAAAAAATACTTGGGCACAAGCCGGAAATCAACATCTTGCTAAATCGCTTATCCACTTACCTTTAACCAAAATCCACTTTTCGCACTTTTATACCGCGGAAATTTAGCGAATAATATGGTAAAATCAAAGGCATCCGGCATTTCAGTTGTCGGATGCCTTTGAAATGGTATCAGTCTTCAAAACAGAAGAAAGCCTCTTTAACAGGTCTTACTTATTTTCTGTTTCTGGAGCAATCAGTTTATAACCTTTGCCGTGGATGTTGATGATTTCAATCTGAGGATCATCCTTCAGATGCTTGCGCAGTTTGGTGATATATACATCCATCGAGCGGGCATTGAAATAATTGTCGTCGATCCAGATGGTCTTGAGAGCATAGTTTCGCTCAAGGATCTCATTTACATGGGCGCAAAGCAGACTCAGAAGTTCAGATTCCTTGGTAGTGAGCTTCGTGACCTTGTCGTCAATCATAAGTACCTGCTTCTGAGTATCGAAAGTGAAACGCCCGATTTTATACATTGTAACGTCTTTCCCCTTCTTGCCCTTCACACGGCGCAGGATGGCCTCGATGCGGAACACGAGCTCCTCCATCGAGAAAGGTTTGGTGATATAGTCGTCGGCACCGATTTTGAAACCTTCCAGAATATCCTCCTTGATGGTTTTGGCAGTCAGGAAAATGATGGGCACCTCGCTGTTGACCGAGCGGATTTCCTGAGCGAGCTGGAAGCCGTCTTTCTTGGGCATCATGACATCAAGAACGCAGATGTCGTATTTCCCTTTCAGGAAAGCCTTGTATCCGGCGTCACCGTCGGCATAGAGGTCGGCATTGAACCCTTTAGCCTGAAGATACTCGCGGAGGAGCATGCCTAAATTTTCATCATCCTCGCAAAGGAGGATTCGCATACGATCGTCCATAGTGTTTGTTTTTGATTATATTAATATTAATTTAATTTTAGCTAAATTGTTCAGTGAAAAGGCCTGAATTTATACATATTTATAAATCAGACGGCTTACTCACTATCCTGAGTCCGTTCGGGGGTCTCGTCGTCAGACGATGTTTCGAGTAGCGGAAGGGTGATTACAAAACGTGTGCCACGCCCGAGCTCGCTTTCAGCCTTGATTTCGCCTCCCATAAGCGTAACCATCTTATGTACGTAGGCCAGTCCGAGGCCGAAACCCTTCACATCATGCCGGTTGCCGGTCGAAACTCTGTAAAACTTCTCGAATATTTTCTTCAGGTCCTCTTTCCGGATACCGATTCCGTTGTCGGCAATCACGATTTCGAGCCGCTGGTTGGATATATCGTGGGTACTGACTGATAGCAGAAGTGGGCGATTCTCATTCCTGTATTTGAAAGCATTGTCAAGCAGATTGAAAATTACATTTGTAAAATGCATCTCATCGACATTTACAATAGCGTCGACCGCATCGAAATTCGAGTCAATCCGTCCGCCATATTTCTCGACTTTCAGACGGAACGTATTTACTACATTGGAAATTACAAGATTCGCGTCTACATCCTGCATGCGGAGCGTACCTTTTTTCTTATCGAACATCGACATCTGAAGCACTTTCTCAACCTGGAAGCGCAGACGCTTCGTCTCGTCGTTGATTACATTCGAAATATGCTGAAGCGTCTCGGGCGACTTACGGACCGACTGGTCGTTGAGCATCTGAGCGGCGAGAGAAATGGTGGAGATGGGAGTCTTGAACTCATGCGTCATGTTGTTGATGAAATCATTTTTCATCTCCGTGATTTTCTTCTGCCGGAAGGCCACAATGATGGTATAGAGGAACACTATCAGGACCACAAAGGTGAAGATAAACGACGGAATCATAAACTTCACCGAACTGAGAATGTATTTCGTCTTTGAAGGAAAATATACCTTCAGATAATTTTTCTTTACAGCCGGATCGTTGCGAAACAGCGACTGCACGAACATACTGTTTTCAAGCATCGCCGGATTGACATTGGAAAAACCTCCAGACTGATAGAACACCTTGCCGTTACGGCTTACGACCGCAAATTCAAACGGAATCTCAAGTCCATTGTTTTCAAGCTCGCGCTGCAGGTACTTCCTGACAGCAACCGAATCGGCGCGTTCCTCTATGGGGCGGTCACCCGCCTTGTTCATTATATTGATGATAACATCGTCGATAACACCTTTCTGATAAAGATACTGGCCCTTCAGCTCCTCGCGCATGGAATTGAAACTGTTGGCGATACCGTTGCCGTTCTGAATCTTGTAGATTTTCTCGGCATCGCTTTTGAGGGTCACCTCCCCGGCCAGTCCGCTATGGGTGGTAAAAGAATACTTCACCCCGCCGAGATGAGGTGCACCACCATATTGCGCATAAATCGACGACGACTCCACCTGAGCTACATCCTCTTCAAGGAAATATTTTGTTTCGTCCTGTTCAAGCAACGACGATACAGCATACAGCGAACGGCGCACGCCCTCGGTAAACTGGTCGTCGCGCATCCGAATCATGCTTTTCATATATATAATCTGGATATATAGGAGTCCTACAAGCGTAAGCGCCATAAGGATGGCCAACAGCCAGATAGTGGATTTCTTCATATTTAACTGACTCGAATCAGCCGGGAGCATCCGTCGTGAGGATGGAAATACCTCGACCGATTCATTGATTTAAAAATTCTTTTAAAATATTAACAAATAAGCTCGCCAACAGGTTTATTGGGTCTCCACGTCATTCCATCAGTTTTAAAGGGAATCGGAGCCCCATAGTCCCGTTTTTAACATTCCAGTGCAAAATTAACATAAAAGATTTTTTTATGCAAATTTTGAAAATAAAATATCCCAATACACCTTGAGGAATAAAAAGTTGCCGGAAGTGTCGGTAAAGACACTTCCGGCAACGGGAAGATATATAATGTTTCAGCTCTGTTGTAGCATCTATCGACCGGTTAAACGGTCAGGTTTTGTTTGGAGAGAATCAGGAATGGATTCTAATGAATCCCGACTTCGTAACTCGGGACCGGGGATCATCACTTAGTAGTTCCACTGGCAGGCAATCATGCTGAGAGAGTTGCAACCAACGGTGCGGAGGTCGGTGATCATGTTGTAACGGCAGTTGATGTAAGTAAGAGCCTGGTCGAACTGAACGTCGAGCATGGTGAGCTGGTTGTTGTTGCAAAGCAGACGCTGCAGGAAAGTCTGGTTGGAGAGGGTAAGCTGGGTAAGGTCATTGTAGGAGCAGTCCACGAAGATCAGCTGCGGGCAATCGGTCACACTCAGCGTGGTTAGATTATTATAAGAGCAAACCAGGTCGAGGAGCACGGGGCACTGACGCATTGCAAGCGACTGCATGTTGTTGTCGGAGCAGATGAATGTGCTCAGTGCAGGGAGATTGCTTACAATCAGCGAGGAAATTTCGTTGTCGTCGATATTCAGGTTCTGAAGATTCTCGACACCGACAAGAGTAAGGCCGGTAAGCTTGTTGTAGCCGCAGTAGAGATTTTTAAGATTCGTGCAGTTTTCAACCTTGAGCATTTCCAGATGATTGCCCTGGCAGTTGAGAGTCTTTAGAGTTGAAGAATTGGCGACATCCAGACCCACGAGATAATTGTTGGAAATATTAACGGTCTCGATCAGTGGAGTCTGGGCCATATTGATTTCCAGCAGACGATTCTTATAGATATTAAGGGTCTGGAGACCGGAACAACCGTTGAGATTGACATCAGCGATTCTGTTGCGCTGGGCGTCAACGCGGGCAAGATTGGCACAGCCGTCAAGATTAAGGGCTGTGAGGGCATTGCGGGAAACATTCAGCTTCGTGAGCTGGGAGAAGCCGGCCAGATTCAGTGTACCGGCGAGATGCTTGTCGGCCCACTCGATAGCGGTGATGCGGCCGTTTTCAACAGTAACGCCTTCCCAAGTAGCGGGAGCCTTGACATCGGTGATTTTCAGAGCGGCAGCATTGGTAGCGTGTTTTTCAGTGGGCTGAGCCAGGAAAGCCTGAAGCTCTTTAAGCTCGTTTTTGTCGATTTTCTGTGCGAAAGCGCTCATGCATCCTACCATGAGAGCCATCAGTAATAGAGCCTTTTTCATATTATAAATAGTTGTTAGAGTTAGAATGTTTCAAGACAGGATGGCAGACGTCCATAAGATACATTCTGCCGATGTTTACTCTATTAACATTTATAATAAAAGAAAGGTTGAGCGCCACTGAAAATAAATCAGAGCAATGTGCCACAGCCTGCAGTAGCGCCACCTACCGGGCAAACCGAGCGTTCAGTTCGTCGAGTTCCTGCGAAGCGAGTTCCCAGAGGCTGAGTGCGTTCTCCATTTCGCGCGTGCGCTGCTGATGAAGCGAGTATATGTCGTTGTCTCCCAAATCGCCCGAAGCAATCCGGGCCTCAATGTCGGCAATCTCCTTCTCAATATTTCCCACAGCGGCTTCTGCATCCTCAACTTTCTTCCGCGCTTTGCGGAGCATTTTCTCACGCTCTTTCTGCTCGGCATAACTCAGCCGACGCGGAGCAGGACCGTCGGCCTGAGTCTCCGGTCGCGCAGCGGGGGCAGCTTCAACCTTACGCTCCGGCTCTGCCTGAACTCCACCGCCGGGCGATTTACTCAACTCAAGTTCCTGAAGCGACGTCAGTTTTTTCTTCTCCAGGAAATCATAGATACCGCCGAGGCACTCCTTCACCCGGCCACCCCCAAATTCATAGACCTTTTCCACAAGACCGTCGAGAAACTCTCGGTCATGGCTCACGACAATCACGGTGCCGTCGAAATCTTTGATGGCCTGTTTGAGAACATCCTTGCTGCGCATATCGAGATGGTTGGTTGGCTCGTCGAGAATCAGAAGATTCACCGGCTGAAGAAGCAGACGAATCATTGCCAGGCGAGTCTTTTCTCCACCGGAAAGCACCTTTACCTTTTTATCCGAGGCTTCGCCTCCGAACATGAAGGCACCGAGTATATCGCGAATCTTAGTGCGTATATCCCCGGTGGCAACACGATCGATGGTGTCGAACACGCTTATCGACTCGTCAAGAAGCTGAGCCTGATTCTGGGCAAAATATCCAATCTGAACGTTATGGCCGATTTTCAGGCTGCCGGTGAAAGGAATCTCGCCCATGATACACTTTACGAGCGTCGACTTACCCTCGCCATTCTTACCGACAAATGCAATTTTTTCGCCGCGGGATATAGTGAACGTAGCATGGTCGAAGACCTGATGGTCACCATAAGCTTTGCCGACATTATCGGCAATCACGGGATAGTCGCCCGAACGCGGAGCCGGTGGGAAGCGGAGAGAAAGGTGTGAATTGTCGACCTCGTCAATCTCGATACGTTCGATTTTAGCAAGAGCCTTCATACGGCTCTGAACCTGCACGGCCTTAGTAGCCTTATAACGGAATCGCTCGATAAAAGCCTCGGTATCGGCAATCTCTTTCTGCTGATTCAGGTATGCACGCGTCTGTTGTTCGATACGCTCCTTGCGAAGTTCGACAAATTTGGAGTAATTTACGGCATAATCGTAAATACGGCCGCAGGAAATTTCGATGGTGCGCGTAGTGACATTGTCGATGAATGCTCGGTCGTGGCTGACCAGTACCACCGCTTTGGCTTTCAATCGCAGGAACTGTTCGAGCCACTGGATTGACTCAATGTCAAGATGGTTGGTCGGTTCGTCGAGAAGAAGTACATCGGGATGCTGGAGAAGGAGTTTCGCCAGTTCGATACGCATGCGCCATCCTCCGGAAAATTCGGCTGTGGCGCGGTCAAAGTCATCGCGTACAAAGCCGAGACCGATGAGCGTGCGCTCCATCTCAGCCTCATGATTTTCGGAATGCTCGATTGTCAGACGGTCGGTAAGTGTCGTAGACTGCTCAATAAGCCGGGCATATTCTTCCGACTCGTAGTCTGAACGTTCTGCCAGCTGACGGTTTATGTCGTCGAGATGCCGCTGCATCGTGTCGATATGCGAGAAAGCCTTACGCACCTCTTCAAGCAACGTAGTTTCGTCGGCAAGCTTCATCTGCTGTGGAAGATAGCCGATGGTTGTCTCGGCCGGGACGGCGACCTGCCCCGACGTAGGACGTTGCAGTCCGGCAATGATTTTCAGCATTGTCGATTTCCCGGCGCCATTCTTGCCCACAAGGGCAATCCTGTCGCGCGGATTAATCACATAATTTATATTGTTGAAAAGAGGCACGGCGCTGAATTCCACAGTGAGGTTCTGAACAGCAATCACAGCGATAATGAAATTGGGTTTTAAAAGACTAAACGCGCCGGCAGTAGGGTCAGCGCACGTGATGCACCACAATGCGGTGCGATTCAGTGATGACGATGTCAACCCCGACATCGTGGGGTTCAGCCGGGAAATCGAAATCACACAGCTGGAAATCGTATGCGACACCAATCTTGGTGGCCCGGCTGTTGGCCAGCAGCCGGTCGTAATAACCCTTACCACGACCGATGCGGTTGCCACGCCGGTCGTAGGCCACAGCCGGAACGACAACCAGCTCGATATCGTCGATATCGGCAGTCTCGTCGCCTGTAGGTTCTTCTATATGGAAAGCTCCCATAGCGAGGCGCGAGCGGTCGTAGGGAAGAATCTCGAGATTCACTCCATTGACTCTCGGAAGGAAGAAATGCTTCTTCCCGGACCATTTCTCAAGGAACCGATGAGTCGACAACTCGTCGGGGAGAGAATGGTACATCAGTACATTTTCGGCAAGCATGAATGCCGCCGACTGCTCAAGCAGACTGAACACTCGGGTGGCGGCAGCTTCCTTTTCCTGTTCGGATAGAAGCGACTTGCGGGTTTTGATCCGGGAGCGGATGTCGTTTTTATCGGTCATGATTTGGAATCACCTTTAGCTTTACTTTTTGCGGAAGCTCCCGGCCGCCCTTGCGGCACAGCCGGTTCCGGCTTGATGGGGAAGGCGGCCGTCCCGTTAAGCAGCTCAGACACGGCGCGGAGCACGTTGCTGTCCATACGGTTGACAATCTCGAAATAGGCATTGTAGCCGAGAGCATCGCGCGCAATCAGAGCTTTCAGTTGATTAACAATCAAATCGTGGGAAATGTTGATGTAATACCACCGGGCCTGAACTCCATTGCGAGCCGCGAAATTCACGAACTGACGAAGCAGGACATCGTCGGAAGGCAAACTCTTAAGAAGCTCTTCTGCGGAAGCTTTACTCTTAAGAGCCTCGCGGTTGGTATCAACATAGTCGAAAGCGAACTTCTGGAGAAGCCCGGCATTTGCCACGTTAATATAATAAGACGTTATACCCGATGTGTCGTTCGGCACGAAAATATCCGGCATAATGCCACCGCCTCCATATACTTTCCGTCCGTTGAGGGTTGTGAACTGCAGCGACTCATCAAACTTGATGGAATCAAGACTGAACATCTCCCCGCGGTTGTATCGGTCGATAATATCATGGCCGTAGAGGGCACCGTTGGAGTAATCCTTCTGAATGCACCGCCCCGAGGGTGTATAATAACGGCCAATGGTCAGGCGTACGGCGGAACTGTCGGAAAGCACCGACTGGCGCTGTATGAGTCCTTTGCCGAACGAACGGCGTCCGACAATCAGAGCGCGATCGTTATCCTGAAGCGCACCTGCGAAAATCTCCGACGAAGAAGCGGAGAACTCGTCGAGGAGTACAACAAGCTGAGCATCCTTGAAATTGCCGTTCCCATCAGCATGAACTTCCTGGCTTGAGTAGAGATCACGCCCACGGGTGGTGACAATCGGCTGACCTTTCTCAAGGAACTCGTTCACCATAAGGAACGCTATCTCCATGAAGCCACCGGTATTGCCACGCAAATCGATCACGAAGTCCTGAGCCTCTTGTGAGCGCAGGTCGGTAAGTGCCTCCCAGAACTCGTCGTAGGTTGTACGTCCGAACTTGTTCACCTTGATATATCCGATTCCCGGACTGACAATATAAGAGGCATCGACCGTATTAACCGGAATGTCGCCTCTGGTGACGTCGAAAGAAAGCAGTTTCTTTGAATTGCTCCGTTTTACAGTGAGCTGTACGCGGGTATCCCGCGGTCCACGCAGCTTCTTTATGACATCCTCATTTGTTATACCGACTCCGCCCTCGTCCTCACCGTCAACTTTCACGATGCGGTCGCCGGGGAGCAGTCCGACCTTTTCCGACGGGCCACCCGACGTAACTTCGATAACCGAAATAGTATCGTTGTTGATCATGAACTGGATGCCGACTCCGCAAAACGAACCGTCGAGGTCGTCGTTGACGGCCTGCAGTTCGGAAGCCGGGATATACGCCGAGTGTGGATCGAGATTTGCCAGCATTGACGGAAGTGTCTTTTCCAGTACGCTGTCCAGATCTACCTCATCGACATAATCCTTACGGATAAGATTCAGAATGGTCTGAAATTTTTTTTGTGTAGGGGTAGGACCGCTCTGACGGTTCACAATATCACCGGCCAGGAAACCGACGATAAAAGCAATAGCCACAATCAGCGGAATCCAGACCGAAGCACGCTTAAGATTGTTCATTTTACAATTGTATCGTTCAAATCCGGCATATGCACACATTCCACACCGGCCCGCTCGAGCAAATCTATTCCGTCGGTGATACGGTATAGCTCGTGATATACCACTCTTCTAATACCGGCCTGAATAATAAGTTTAGAGCATTCCATACACGGGGAGGCCGTTATATACAGCGTGGCGCCGTCGCTCGAATTATTGCTGCGGGCCACTTTTGTTATTGCGTTGGCCTCGGCATGAAGCACATAAGGCTTGGTAAAACCGGATTCATCCTCACACACATTTTCAAATCCCGAGGGAGTTCCATTGAACCCATCGGAGATTATCATGTCGTGTTTGACGATGATAGCACCTACCTTTCTACGCTGACAATAGGAATTCTCAGCCCAGATGGCCGCCATGCGGAGATATCTGCTGTCGAGAGCCTGCTGCTTTGCTTTGTCCTGCATAAAATAATCTGACAAATCAATATGGCATCCGGAACCTTATTCCGTCGAGCCGCTTATCGTGCAAAGTTACGCAGTTTTTTTATCCTCGCAATCAACCGAAGTCAAAAATAATGTCCACACACGATTTTTCTTCAAAAAATTCATATTACAACGCGACTCCCGGGGCAAGATATTTAGTCCACGGAATGAGCTATGCGAGCAAAGTCTCAATTGAGCCGGTAAGACTTGCAATAGAGGGAGCGACGACGTCGCAGTATGAGCGGATTGCATCAGCCGGATTCGTAGTTGCCAGACCAACGACTTTGCACCCGGCAGAGCGTCCGGACTGAAGCCCCTGAAAAGAATCCTCGAAAACAAGACAGTCGGCCGGACTGACGCCGACCTTACGGGCACCGACAAGATAAGGCTCGGGGTCGGGCTTGGAATTGCCTACATCCTCGGCAGTAACAACAGCATCGAAATGCGGAAGAAAGTCAGGATGCTGACGGCAGAGGAAGTGCATCTTCTTCTCGTCGCTGCTGGTTACAATAACAGTCTTGAGGCCACGCGCACGCAGCGCATCTACCAATTCCAGAGCCCCCGGAAAAACAGGGTATAAAACCTCATTTTCAAACTCATGAAGCAAGCGGTCGACATCCTTTCTGACCTCAGGGTCAGAGAAATGAGTCTCCAGAATATCCTTGAGCGTGGTACCTTTTATGTCGTAGGCAAAAGTTGGCGAAGGGAGATGATGAATCTCGCCAACACGCTGCCAGAACTGGGTATATAATGTCTCGGAGTCAATAAGAACTCCATCGAGGTCGAAAAGAGCGGCTTTCTTCATATAATTGAAAGTAGGTCAGTAACCGGATTTAAAACCGGATGAATCCGATGCTGCAGATGCTAAGTATAACGCCGGGACGGCCAAATGAATTGCAAAGATACAACTCGACGATTTACTACATGCAATTGAGTTGCATTATTTCTGCCATTTGTATTTTTTATCCATCTATTCCAAGCCGCAGGATACTGTGTCATAGTTCCATTTTGGCGTCCATCTCCTATTTTATATTCTACAGAATTATAAACGCATTCATTAAAACTGCAATTCCCTCGCATACCTACAAGTTTTACAGTCCTATATCGAGAAGGTCCCATTTGAAAACGCTGTATAGTATCTTTAGCTTTTTTACTTGAGACTGGAGACATAGCTCTTGCTTGTCTGGGTTTATATACTTTAGTAACTACCATTGTATCGTAATTATTTAAAACTTACTTTTGTTATAAAACTGCTCTGTGTGGTGATTAAAGGACTAAGAAATATTAATAGCGTATTCTTGCCCTAATATTCTCTTTTGATGGAAGAATAACAGACGAATGTACGAATGCCATAAGCAAATTGTCACATCAACAGTCTATATGACTTTATTATTGAAGTTTATTGCTGTTATTTGACGTTTAATCTCTGTTAGTACATTTATCATCATACAGAGTAAAATCGCTTAGAATTCAGAGATGGATAAATTAACTCATATAGAATTATTTCCAACTCCTTACAGATCTAAATTGATAGCCGAGGAATTCACCAGCAGAAAAGTCATCGCTGTCTAAGTATTTTTCACCCGAAGGTTCCCAAATATTATAATCGCTGTTAAAAGTCATGACTTTTTGACTTTCGTGCAAATACAAATTTATTTTATCAGTATTAGTGTAATAAAAAATACCATCATTAGAATTTGCAGCTCCATATACATAGTCAAGTGTTCCCAGTATAACTTTTCTAAGTCTTGGGCACTGGCTAAAAGCTTCTTGTTCTATTCTAGTAACTTTTGGAGCATTTATTGTTTCTATATATTTATAATTCAAAAAAGCCCTTTTATCCAACATTGTCACATCTGGTAAAAAAATAGAATTTAAAGGCGATACAAATAAAAAACCATCTCTAGGAATTCTATTGCATCCTATTAGGGAAAGGTCGATGCTGCCATTAGCGCTACCACTCAAGCCCTCACTAATAGCTGAAAAAACACCAGAGCTTGTATAAGGTTCAAGAATGAGTTTAATGTCAGTTTTTCCTGCTGCTAATTCCTCCTTAATAACGTTTTCTATTTCTGTATCAGTCATGTTTTTGGCATCAACAGCATAGGCATTCAGCGCATAGCTTATGCCATCTTTGGTTTCCTGGTAAAACTCATAATCCACTAAAGAGTACTCTCCAGATTTTACAGAAACAGTTGAGTAGTAAGTGAAAAGACCATATAAATACACATTCCCTTTAGCATCAGGCGTAAGGGTATAGGTGCAGTTTATATTGTCTAATATGTTGGCTGGAGCAAATTTCTTGACAGTCACAGTAATTGGATTCCCTTGATTCAGAGCAGGATTCGTTGCAATGCGGAGGCGTGAATAGTTGCGTGTTGCTCCGGAAAATTTTACGGTTATACTCTGACCGTTAGGGGTTATTTGTGCTGTTCCCTCAATATATTCATCGGTTCCGGCAACCTTACCTTCTTTCAAAACTAATTCGCCGGCTTCCCATTTGTAGTTAGGGGCATAATATACATGAGGAAAGGTTGGCACTTCGTCTTCTTTATAAGACAGTTCGCCACTTGCCAATTCCCAATTACTGCCATTATATTTAAAAGCAGCATACTTAGTTCCTAAAGTCTTACTGGTCATCTCCAGAAGTAACTCGTCTCCTTCAGCCCATGAAGTCTTGCCTTCATCAGGTGTACCTATAGCACGAGTCTGTGAATCTCCGAATGCCGGAAATTCACCAACAACCAACTGTACGTTGTTCTTGCCTGTTGTTGCGGTTGTTTCTTCTATATCACTTGTGCATGACGCCATTACTATAGTAACGACAGCCAGCATGATGTATTGAAATATCTTTTTCATATTCTTTCCTCCAATTATTTGAGTTCTTCTTCGTTGTTACTGTCCCAACCGTTCAAATCATCTACGCTGATTCGGGTCAGTTCCACTTTGTCTTTTCCTACATCGAGTTTGTAGATGTAGCGTTTACCCTCTTCAAAGTCTGTTTGTGATTTTAGCTTTGACACAAAGTTTTTCTCACCTATTGAGAATTTTAAGAATTCCTTGTCTGTTCCCACCGTTCCAGGCACTATGATGGCAGAGAAAGTTTTCACTTCACCATCTTCTGTCTTACAGGCATCCACCAACTTAGCCTCTTGATAATTGGAAGTGTCCATTTTCCATCCATTTTTACCGTCTGGCAATTTAAAATACGCTCCACTGCAAGGTGAGCAAATTTTTGGGCTACTTATGTCCAAATTAGGATAATCTGCAGTACCAACATGATACATGATTGTAACCAAAGACATACGATGCTTCATTGGAATCGTTACATAACCATAAGGAGAACCGTACCAATGACCATTTATTAAATCGGCAGACTTCAAATCTTTTGGTGAGCTTTGATTTGTTGGCAATTCATATACCAAATGAAATGGATCATAATCATCCGATGATGGATATACAGCTAATATAAAATGTTTGTCGGCTTCATCTAACCAACGAAAACTTCCACTGCGAGACCATTCGTTTGTTGCACTATTAAAAGAAAGAATAGCCGTACTACCAGCAACGAAATCAGTAAATGTCCCTACTTTCAGTTTATCTTTGTCCTCCCAACTGTCACCATGTCCTAAAGTATTGACACGAGTCTGCATACCTCCAACAGAGAAAGTAGCATTGATTTCCTGCCCTTTCAGCGTTGGAGCCATATCTTCATTTTGCGTACATGCTGTAAAGCCCATAGCCATAAGGCCCATTACCACATAGGAAATTCTTTGTTTTATCGTCTTCATAATCTTCAGTTTTTTATTGTTAGTGAGTTAGTGAGCGGCCAAGCTCACTAACCCTGTATTTCCTATTTTCAGTACCTTATTATTCTATTTCTGCATCGAGAGATTCATTGTCAGTGCCAATACCCCAACCCGTTATGTTTGCATTTCCTATTACTATACTATTATTTCTAACAGTGATAGTATAAGTATATTTTTTACCACCTTCGAATCCATTTGGTAGGGGTATCTTTGTTGTATAATTGTTAATAGTATTTTCGTTATACAACACACTACAACTAATGGTCAATTCTTTGTTTTCGAACTGTTGCGGGAAGAGTATGAACTTGCAGACCCTGAGATCGGTCAAAAGACCTGTTACTGGTAAGGTTTTTAGGGAAGAAGTCCCTGTGACTTCTGTCGCACCTGTTTTTACATTTATCTTACCCTGTGTCTTTATCTTGTCCAATGTTATACTTTGAAGATTACTCTTGCTGCTCTCAATACCTTCTCCTGCACAGACCGTAAATTCTATCATACTCATCTTGTGCTTAAAGCGATGGTCTTTCTCTGGCAAGGATTCACCCACATTATTCAAGTCAGTGAAATTAACCATTGGAGATGCTTTGCTGGCTGTTGCTCCCGAGGCAAAGAGAAAATCGTTTGCTAATAAGGTATTACTTGGATTGCTGTAATCAATAGTCCAATCATTTTTTAACCAACCATCTTCATCGAATTTGTCATTATTGGGGTCATCAATGTATGGATAATACGCACTGAATGTCTGTTCCGCGTTATCTCTAAAATAAATAGGATTTGCCGAAACGAATTCACCATATCTGTCATATTCATACTTAACATTTGTTCCTTTTGTGTTTCCTGCGGAAGTGACATACACACCGATAGCGTCGCCAGTTGTCCATCTGTCGTTGTCTGCAGTTCCACGGGTTTTGATATTGTTGGAAATATCCGCCTTTACTGTGGCTGCAACAGGACCATTGTTGCCGATACCGTCTTCTTCGTTAGCGCAAGCTGCAAACAGCAATGCTGCGGCAGCAATGTATAAGAATCTAAATTTCTTCCTATATCTTGTTATTTAAGAGTTGTTATTGTGCTATATGTTCATTATTGTCTCCTGCCTCTGTCCAAGGCTTAATGCTTCCAGAAATATCTACGGCAGAACGACTCAATTTTACTACTGTATAGTGGTATCTTTTGCCACCCTCAAGTTTTACAGGCATTGTCCATACGAAAGGAGCGTCGTAACCATTCTTGAGGTCAAACTCTATCACTCGGGTTGCTTCTTCTGTAGGGAGCAGGATTGCCTCATACAGCTTGCCAGCTTCGGTAGTTTTCATCGTGATGTCCGCAGGAGTTTCTTCACCAGAGATAGTTCCATCCACAAGATTGAAAGTGGCTTTGGTATTCTGACCTTTCACTGTCACAGTCATTTTCTTAAGGTCTTCTTGCGTGAGACCGTTACCTGGTTGAACATCCAAAATAAGATTGCTTAACTTATGGTAGAACTTCAAGAATACCTGTGGCGTAGCTTTGTTGCAGCCTTCAGTCTTGGCATACATGAAGTCGATAGCTTCTTGTTTCCCTTGGTCTGTTACATCAAGTGCTACCTTGTAGTCATTGACAGTGGTCTGTGGATAGTAAGAATAGAAGTCCACATCTCCATCTATCGGGAAGAAAATAGTCTTACCTCCAGAAACAGGTGAAAAGCCTATACCTCCATTTGACTGATAGCAAACATTGTCAACACCCTCTTTGATTACATCCGCAGAGAGTGTCTTGCCTGCTTCTGTCATGAAGATACCGATCATGTCACCATCAGCCCAGGCTAAACCGGCAGCACGGGTGTTTACGCTAATACCACCAGTAAACTGCACGGCTACCTTATCGTTCTGGGTAGAAGGTGCGATATCTTCTGTACTGCATGAAACCATTGCACCAGCCAAGAGTGCAAGGGCGAAGAACTTAGTCATCTTTTTCATCTTATAAACATTTTAAAAGTTATTATTATTTTATTTCTACTTCATTGTTGAGGTTCGTCCAACCGTTGATGGTAGCTTCCAGATTCATCTTTGGCTGCATTTGGTTGTAGTTGAGTCGCAACTCATACTTTCCTCCAACCTTCATCGCAGGGGCGGTGATGTCATACTCCTGCAAGGTCCCGTTAGGCAGCAAGAGGCGGAGATAAACATGAGAGGTGGGGCTTCCCTGTATGGTCGGCATCAGCCGGATGATTTCTGATTGCAAAGTTGACTCAGTAGCCAGGATAGTAGGCATTTCCACTTCCGTTGGATCTATGCTCGGCAAACCGTAGTCTCCATCACTATTCTTCTGTGTAGGGAACAGACACCAGGCTGCATCTAATGCCTTACCACTCATTTCTGTACCTTTAGGTACATTCTCTATGATGATGGTCAGTTCGGCAAGCACGCTTTTAACAGGATTCTGCACCACATAGTTGCCTTCCTTGTTGTCAATCCTCACGTCGGTCACGCCGAAATAGGCATTGTCCTTCACATCCTTAGGATTGGTCAAGCCTATCTGGATATTGTTCCAATTAGTCAAAGCCCTGGTCTGGTCAGTGGTGAAGAATGGCTCTATGAGATTGGTAATAGCCAATATCTGATAATGCCCTTCAGGAAGAGCGAAGCGTTGGCTTGCCACCTCCTGCGCACTGCCATAATGTTTTTCCTCTACTAATGAACCGTCATCGGCATTGAATATCCAGAGTTTCACATCCTTCATATCTGTACCTTGGTCGGCTTCATCTGCCCAAGTGAGCGATACTGACAAACCACCCTCATCCTCACCATCATGAACATCATGGTCGCAGCTTGCCAACAGGCATGGGACGCATAACAGCACCCATAACCAAATATTAAATCTTCTTTTTGCTTTCATTTTCTATCTTGTTTTATGGGTTACTTATAATTATCTTTAGTCTCTACTCGGCGAGCCTTATCCGCATCTTGGGTGTCATCGCTACCATTTCCTATGGCAGTAATGCGACTTGCCTCTATGCCATTCTTCGCAAGCCAGATTTTTACGGCTTCTGCACGCTGACGAGATATACGTTTATTGACAGCCACGCTGCCTTTTGTGTCACTCCAACCTGTTACCGTCACGTTCATGTTCGGATTCTCTTTCAATGTTTTGAGAATAGCATTCAATTTAGTCTCTTCATTTTGTTGGATGTCGATACTATTGAAAGCGAAGTATATGACAGGGAAAGTCACCTTTGCAGATTCTTTTATGTCTTGTTCAACAACTTTTGTTTCTGCCTTATCCACAGTTTCTTTCAGATTGACCTCCTCCGAAGGAGTTGGTTCCTGTTGTAGAACTTCCTTTTGTGGAACTGATGGAGTTTCTGCTACCTTGTTTTTCTTTTTAGAGAGGTTTATCCCCAATCTTACTCCACTTTCCCAAACAAAGTTGTTCTTATGCAGATGTTCTGGCATTCCGTCCATACGTTCGCCAGTAAGACGGGTCAAACCGGAATAGATGCCCAATTTCAGACATGAGGTCAGTTGATAACCAACCTGCAAGTCTGCACCATAACCCAAATGCCAGTTGGTAGAACCTTTTATTACCTTGGCATCATCTGCCAAAGTCTGAACGTCTGCCTTGGTTGTCACCATATATATATGAGGTGAAACAGCCAAATCCCATCGGCTGTCAGCTGTCTTATGGAACAGCCCAAGGAGATGAACGTTCACTCTTGCTCCGTATCTGCCCATCCTGACGTGGCTTTTCAGATTAGCATACTCCCAACTATCCATGCCTAAGACACCTGCCTTGTAAAGCACGCCATCGCTACCCAACCAATAGTTACGTTCTACGCAGCAGTCTTGTGCAGACAAGTTCATCTCTCCATACTTGGCAGATAACTCTGCCGAGAAGATGGAGTTGAAACGATAGCCCCCATATAAGCCAGCAGCCCAACCGAGGTGCGTCTTGTCATGTCCGAAACTTGAGAAAGTAGAGAAACCGAAAGGCATTCCACCCTCAATACCGACGTACCAGCCTTGCGAAATAGTCTTTCCATCTTTTTTTGCTTCTGCTCTCGCAAAAGAAAATGGAAGAATAAATGCAAGCATTGCAACCAGCAGTCGATTCTTTGTTGTCAAATAATTTGCCATATCATTCATTTGTTTTTTATCGTAAAGGTAAGGATCTGTCTTCAATTACAAGACAGGTATCCACCATAAAGCTAATTCATCCATTCTATGATACTCCCGTATTTCAGACCGATGGAGTATCATACTTGGCATAGTTTCTATTATTTCCTTCATGTTGCGAATAAAGTGAATTTTTCCGAAAGATATCATATTTTAACACTAACGAATCGCCAAAAGTGGCTAAATTTGCATTATAAAAATTGACGGCAAACCGTTTGGCAGACGTTTCAATAAAGCAGATATGTCGAATCCATATAATTCCACACAAACCGCCTCGGTCAATGCTTCGCGGCAGTCGGATCCCACAACACTCGGCACGCTCCCGATTGGCAAGCTCCTTGTGCAGTATTCCATTCCTGCCATCATCGCGAGTGTCGCCGTCAGCGTCTACAACATCGTCGACAGTATATTCATCGGAAGGGGAGTGGGCCCCATGGCAATCGCCGGACTTGCCATTACGCTGCCGCTGATGAATCTTGTAATGGCCTTCTGCACGCTGATTGCCGCCGGCGGCGCTACAATTTCCTCCATTTTTCTCGGGCAAAAGAATGTGGGAAGAGCTACAGATGTCGTCAACAACGTGATGACGTTCTGCCTGATTCATTCGATTGTGTTCGGCGGAGTGACCTTATATTTTATTGACCCGATACTTCGCTTTTTCGGTGCCACGCCCGAAACAATTATATATGCAAAGGAATTCATGGAGGTAATCCTCTATGCTACTCCCGTATCATATGTGTTTATCGGCTTGAACAACCTGATGCGTGCCACAGGCTATCCACGCAAAGCCATGATCTCCGCTCTGCTGTCGGTAGTGGTCAACGTAGTGCTCGCGCCTATATTCATCTATACCTTTCACTGGGGGATCGCCGGAGCGGCGTGGGCCACCAACTGCGGACAATTCGTGGCGTTCATATGGGTGCTGAGCCATTTTCTCTCCAAAAAGAGCTATGTACACTTCAATCCGCATTGCAGCTGGCTGAACGTCGCTATTCTCAAAAAATTATACGCAATCGGTCTGTCGCCGTTTCTTATGAACGTCTGCGCCTGCATTGTAGTGATGTTCCTCAACAAGGCGCTCCTCGACTATGGAGGCGCCGACGGCAACCTCGCCATCGGTGCCTTCGGAATCATGAACAGGACGACGATGTTTTTCGTGATGGTCGTGTTCGGAGTGACACAGGGTATGCAGCCTATTCTTGGTTTCAATTTCGGAGCCGGACAATGGGAACGCGTCAAGCAGACCTTATATAAAGGCATATGGATTGGTGTCGCCATTACAACAATCGGGTGTGCGCTGACTGAGGGCATTCCGGACGCTCTAAGCCGCTTGTTCACCGTAGATGAATCGCTTATAAGTATAGCCCGCGAAGGTTTCCGGATATACTTTATCTGCTACACGGTGGTCGGTGCCCAGATTGTAATCCAGAATTTCTTCCAGTCAATCGGCAAGCCGCAACTTTCCATATTCCTGTCGCTTACACGCCAGCTGCTGTTTCTGTTGCCGTTTCTGTTCATTCTGCCGAGACACTTCGGAATTCCAGGCGTATGGGCCTCAATGGCCGCAAGCGATATGCTGGCATTCATCGTGGCGTTTATCACCATGGTGATAATGATGCGACGGCTCGGACGACGATACTCTATCCCGACAAGATAGCTTACCCAACCAGATATATGCAACAGACACTCGAATTAAGACTCACGCCGGAAGTCGCCTACGTACCGCTGCGGCTGACAGCAGCCGTCTCGACACGCCTCGGCATAGATGTAAACCGCATTACCGAAGCACGCATTCGCCGACGGTCGATCGACGCGCGACAGCGGAATGTAATGGTAAACCTTTCGGTTGACGTTCATATTGATGAAGCGCCTCCGGCTCCTGAAGCGGAACTTCCCGCGCTCCCCGCGGCGGGAAGTGTTGCAGATGCAAAGCCTATAGTTATAGTCGGAGCCGGCCCTGCGGGACTGTTTGCCGCATTGAAAGCAATCGGACTCGGACTACGCCCGATTGTTCTCGAACGAGGTAAAAGCGTAGAGGAGCGCAGCAAGGATATGGCGCGTATCGCCCGTGAGAACATCGTAGACCCCGAATCGAATTATTGCTTCGGCGAGGGGGGTGCGGGCGCATATTCCGATGGAAAGCTTTATACCAGAAGTAAAAAGCGAGGCTCGGTGGAAGAAGTCCTCCGGCTTTTTGTAGCTCACGGCGCATCTCCTGAGATTCTCGTCGACGCACACCCCCATATCGGCACCGACCGTCTGCCGCAGGTAATCCGTGCAATCCGCGAAAGCATAATCCGCGCCGGAGGCGAAGTTCATTTTTCCACACGCGTAGACCGCCTTCTGATTGCCACAGATGAAGTCGGTGCAAAGCGTGCAATCGGGGTGGAAACGGCCGATGGCACCACTTACGAAGGGCCCGTAATACTGGCCACGGGGCATTCAGCCCGCGATGTATACCGTAGGCTTCTTGCCGACGGAATCGCGATTGAGCCCAAAGGAATCGCTGTAGGCGTACGTCTCGAACATCCTCAGGGCCTTATTGACCGAATACAATACCATAATCCTGGCGGACGCGGGAAATATCTTCCGGCCGCAGAATATTCCATGCTTACGAGAGTCGACGGACGCGCCGTCTATAGTTTCTGCATGTGTCCCGGCGGCTTCATCATACCCGCGGCAACAGGGCCGGAACAGCTCGTGGTAAATGGTATGTCGCCCGCTTCACGCGGCACCAAGTGGGCCAACTCCGGGATGGTGGTGGAAGTATTGCCGGAAGACTTAGAAGAGTATGCCGAATATGGGCCGTTGCGCGTAATGGCATTTCAGGAAACCGTAGAAAAAAGCTTTTTCGATGAAGCCAAAGGGAGTCAGAACGCGCCGGCCCAACGAATGCACGACTTCGTGAACTCCAAAAACTCGCAATCGCTTCCTGCGACATCCTACGCGCCGGGCATACATCCGGCTCGCATCGACAAGTTGCTACCCCCATTTATAGCCCGACGCCTTCAGAAAGGGTTCGCCGAATTCGGTCGGAAGTCGCGCGGATTCCTGACCAACGATGCGGTGCTTATCGGCGCAGAAACGCGAACCTCCTCACCGGTACGAATTCCGCGCATGGAGGATTCCCTGCAACATATCGGAATCTCCGGTCTTTTCCCATGCGGCGAAGGAGCGGGATATGCGGGCGGAATCGTATCGGCAGCAATCGACGGCATGAGATGCGCCGCAGCGGCCGCCGACTATCTCAAAGAAAACGAAACTGAATAAAACTATTGGGCTGGAGGTTTGTTAATAAGTATAGAATAAATTAAAAAGAGGGATGCCGGATGAAGAAAAGCAACTATTCCGGATTCCATGAATACATGAAAACATCAACAGTATGAATTTCAACAGTTTTACCATCAAATCGCAAGAGGCTATCCAGAAAGCGCTGGAATATACCCGCTCTGCAGGCCAACAGCAGATTGAACCAGTACACCTGCTGAAGGCCGTAATAACGGAAGGCGAGTCGCTTGTGAAATTCATCTTTCAGAAAATAGGCGCCAATCCTGCACTCATCAGTCAGCAGATCGACCGAGAAATCGGAATGCTTCCGAAAGTACGTGGGGGCGAGCCATATCTGAGCCGCACCAGCAATGATGTGCTCCAGCGGTCGCTCGACATCGCCAAGAAGCAGGGCGACGAATACGTGACACTTGAGGCTATCCTGTTGGCTCTTTTTCAGGTAAACTCGTCGGCATCGACAATTTTAAAAGATGCCGGGCTGAGCGAGAAAGAACTTCAGGCTGCCGTAGATGAACTCCGCAAGGGGAAGAAAGCTACTGACCAGAGCGCCGAGGACACCTACAACGCCCTCAGCAAATATGCCATTAACCTCAACGAACGCGCACGAGCCGGAAAACTCGACCCGGTAATCGGCCGCGACGATGAAATCCGCCGCGTGCTTCAGATTCTGAGCCGCCGAACCAAGAACAACCCGATGCTGATAGGCGAGCCAGGCACCGGTAAGACAGCCATCGCCGAGGGACTGGCCCAGCGCATCGTGCGCGGCGACGTTCCCGAAAACCTGCGGTCGAAGCAGATATTCTCGCTCGATATGGGCGCCCTCGTGGCCGGTGCGAAATATAAAGGTGAATTCGAGGAACGCCTGAAAGCCATTGTGAACGAAGTTACCCAGAGCGACGGTGAGATAATCCTCTTCATCGATGAAATCCACACACTGGTGGGTGCAGGAAAAGGGGAGGGGGCGATGGATGCCGCCAACATCCTGAAACCGGCCCTTGCGCGAGGCGAGCTCCGAAGCATCGGTGCCACGACACTCGACGAGTATCAGAAATATTTCGAAAAAGACAAAGCTCTTGAACGTCGATTCCAGAAGGTGATGGTCAACGAGCCAGACGAAATGAGCGCCATTGCAATCCTCCGCGGACTGAAAGAACGCTATGAAAACCACCATAAAGTCCGCATCCGCGACGAGGCGATTATCGCTGCCGTTCAGCTGTCGGAGCGCTATATCACCGACCGCTTCCTCCCCGACAAGGCCATCGACCTTGTTGACGAAGCTGCCTCAAAACTCCGTCTGGAAATCGACTCAGTTCCGCAGGCACTTGATGAGATAAGCCGCATGATTGCCCAGAAGGAAATCGAGCGCGAGGCCATAAAGCGCGAAGGCGATAAAGCGAAAGTGCAGGAAATCGAAAAGGATCTTGCACGCATGCGTGAGGAAGAGAAAGAATTCACGGCAAAATGGAAAGCCGAGAAAGACCTTATCAACCGAATACAGCAGAACAAGATTGACATCGAGCAACTGAATTTCGAAGCCGACCGCGCCGAGCGCGAAGGGGATTATGCCAAGGTAGCAGAAATCCGGTATTCAAAAGTACAGCAAAAAGAGGCCGAGAACGTTCAGATTCAGGAGCAACTCAAGGCAATGCAAGGGGAGAAAGCACTCATAAAGGAGGAAGTCGACGCCGAAGACATCGCCGATGTAGTATCACGCTGGACAGGCATACCGGTTAACAAGATGGTTCAGAGCGAGAAAGAAAAGCTGCTCCACCTTGAAGAAGAACTCCATGAGCGAGTAATCGGCCAGGAAGAGGCCATTCGCGCGATAGCCGACGCCGTGCGCCGTTCGCGCGCCGGTCTTAACGACCCCCGGCGACCTATCGGATCCTTCATATTCCTCGGAACAACCGGCGTGGGCAAAACCGAACTCGCCAAGGCACTCGCCGAATACCTTTTCGACGACGAGAACATGATGACCCGCATCGACATGAGCGAATATCAGGAGAAGCATGCCGTGAGCCGACTCGTAGGAGCTCCTCCGGGATATGTCGGTTATGACGAAGGAGGCCAGTTGACCGAAGCCGTACGTCGCAAACCATATTCAGTTGTGCTGTTCGACGAAATCGAGAAAGCACATCCCGACGTGTTCAACATCCTTCTGCAGGTACTTGACGACGGCCGACTGACAGACAACAAGGGCCGCATGGTGAACTTCAAGAACACCATAATTATCATGACCTCCAACATGGGTTCGAACGTTATCCGCGAGAACTTCTCGAAGATGACGCCTGAAAACAAGGATGAAGTGATTGAAAAGACCAAACAGGAAGTACTCGATATGCTCAAGCAGACAATACGGCCTGAATTCCTCAACCGAATCGACGAGACCATAATGTTCACGCCGCTCAACCGCCAGGAAATCGAGGAAATCGTCGGACTGCAGGTAAAGAGTGTGAAACGCATGCTTGAAGCCAATGGAATCACACTTGAGGTTACCCCGGCCGCACTGAGTCTGCTGGCCGACGAAGGCTATGATCCTGAATTCGGCGCACGACCCGTGAAGCGTGTGATTCATCGTCTCGTGCTTAACCGCCTGTCGAAGGACATACTCGCACAGACCGTAGACCGCTCGCGTCCCATTATAATCGACGTGGCTAACGACGAGCTGGTATTCCGTAACTAAAAATCATTGCGGGAATGAGGCTCAGATGCGACCCGCACCGCTTCCGGCTTCATTCCCGTTATAAGTATGTGTTCAAATTAAACCGATATTATGTGGATTTTTGAAATCTTGCATACTTTCTACTCGCTCTTTTGGAGCTGCTTCCGCATTGTCGCTCAGTCGCAATGCCCGCATTGCTCCTTCTCTCCGCAGCGAAATCAGCTCCAAAACAGCTTCGCATAAAGTATGCATTTAATTTGACCACATACTTATTATATTTTGCTCTACAATTATTTATTTTTCAAACAATTAAAAAGGAATAACGAATTATGAAAAAGTTTTTCAGTATCATGCTGATGCTGTTGCCGCTTACGATTTTAGCGACAGCCTGCGACGACGATGACGACGACATGCCGAACGTAGGTGTGCAGTGCACTATATCCGGAGGGGTCTTTGAAGGCAACGTAATTTACGTCACTCAGGGGTCGACACTGCGCATCGACGGATTGACATTAATCAACCACACCGACAAAGACGCTGCGCTGGGAGCCGTAAGTTATTATTGGGACCATTATCTGGTGGGGACAAACCCGACAGCGCCTTACGAACTCGAGCTTGACACCTCTGATATGCAGCCGGGCATACACCTCCTCCAGGCACAGATGCCAATCTATGTAGTTGACTATCCCATCTGCTGGGGATATATTCAGTATGAGGTCTATATTGTAACCGATGAATCCCAGATTCCCGGAGATGGAACAGAAACATCGAAAACCGTGAGCGGTGTAATCAAAGAACGTGAATAACCCTCATATACCTTATATATGACCAAGAGGGCGTGTCATAATAGCCCATCTGGGGCGTCGCCTGAGGGGTTCGGGTTCGGTCATTGACCTTAGTCAACTCCCTTCGCCCTCACCCTCAAGCTCCTACCATCTGGACCATTCTGACAGCGCCCTCACCATTCGGGTAAAAAAGTATGGCGATGTGTCAAATTACGGAATTTTGACACACCGCCTTGTCTGTAATATAGAAACGTAGGCCTTCTTCATGCCTTTTCCGACAGTTCAAGCCCTCGCATCTCTTTTTCGTCGATAATACATTTCAGTTGCTCATAACGAGCGGACTTCTCCGCAATATTCTCTATAGTGCTCCCGCTTTGAAACAGGGATTCAAGTGCGGAAAGTTCGTCGTTGAGCGACTTCAATTCCTCCTCAAGCGCTTCGAATTCCTTCTTTTCCTTAAAAGTAAGACGCTCGGGGCGGGAAGAGCATCGGGGCTTCGCTTCCGTGCGGGCAGCCTTTCTTTCCTGCGCGACAGCTTCCGCAGCCGTGCGCTCGGCCTCCTGACGGGCTTGCCACGCCCGGAATTCCGTATATGTTCCGGGGAAATCCTTTACAGCGCCATCGCCCGGCAATACAAAAAGATGGTCAACCACATTATCCAGGAAACGACGGTCGTGGCTCACGACAATAAGGCAACCGCCAAAATCGGCCAGATATTGCTCAAGAATGCCGAGGGTTGCTATGTCGAGATCGTTAGTGGGTTCGTCAAGCACCAGGAAATTAGGCTGAGACAAGAGTACAGAAGCAAGATAGAGACGAGCACGCTCCCCTCCGCTAAGTTTCCCGACAAGTTTCTGCTGGTCGGCCGGAGAAAAAAGAAAATACTGAAGGAATTGCGAGGGATTCACACGGATTTCGCCGCCGTTGAGCACGATATCGTCGGCGACCTCCGTAATCACATCGACCACGCGCTTGCCCTCATTGAAACTGATGCCATCCTGACGGTAACATCCGAATCTGACTGTAGTACCAATGTCCCAATTGCCCGAATCCGATTCTATTTCGCCAAGAAGCATCTTGATGAAGGTGGACTTGCCTACGCCATTATGGCCTATGATACCGACCTTTTCATAACGCGAGAACACATAGCTGAAGTCTTCAAGAATGATATGGGATCCAAAACGCTTGCAGATATGGGAGGCTTCAAATATTTTGGATCCGATATATCCGGCCTTGACGTTCAGGGCGACATCGCGCTGGCGAAGGTCGACGGCAGCCTTTTCCTTAAGATTATAAAAATTGTCGATACGGAAACGGGCCTTGCCGGCCCGCGCCTGCGGCTGACGGTTCATCCAATCCTGCTCCTTTCGCAAGGTGTTTCGCACTTTGGCAAGCTCGGCTGTCATGGCATCGATACGTTCGGCCCGCCTGCGCTCATAATTGGCGAAATTACCCTCGTATATATAAGTGGTCGAGCGGTCGATTTCGATGATTCGCGAGCAGACACGATCAAGGAATTCACGGTCGTGTGTCACGAGTAAAAGCGCGATTTTCGAACGCTGAAGGAATTGCTCAAGCCATTCAATACTCTCAATATCAAGATGGTTGGTGGGTTCATCAAGCAGTAGTAGCTGAGGGTCGCACATAACCACACGGGCCAGAGCCACACGTTTACGCTGACCACCGCTCAGCTGTCCGAGGGGCTTCTCAAACTCGGAAATACCGAGTCGTCCGAGCGTCTGGCGCAGACGGTCATGATAATCCCATGCAGCAAGATTGTCCATGCGCTCCGATGCTGCAGCGACACTTTCGTGGTCGGCAGACGCCATTGCAGCCTCATACTCACGCACAGCATTAGTGACCGGGGAATCAATGTCCAGACACCACTGGATGGCGTTCATCTCCGAGGGCATATCAGGCGATTGCTCCAGATACGCCATACGAAGGGCCGAAGTAGGGGTTACACTCCCGCTGTCGAAAGGCTCCAGTCCGGCGATGCAACGCAGCATTGTGGTCTTTCCCATACCATTGCGGGCAATAATACCAACCTTATCGCCTTCGTCGATTCCAAAAGTGGCATCGGCGAAAAGCATCCTGTCGCCATAGCTCTTAGTCAGGTTTTCTATCTGTAGAAGGGTAGCCATATAAACGAAACAGACATATCTGCATATGAATACCGAAGCAAGTGACTTCGGGAATTTTAATTACACTGCAAAGATAACCATTTCGCCGCTTAAATGTAGAATGAACCTTATGGAAAAACAAAGGAGCAATCCAATGGAGGAGCCCCATGGGGTCTTCATTTCCAAGTAAAAAGCGTAAAAAACACGACGCCCCGCCACAATCACATTCGATCCATATATGATTGCGGCAGGGCGAAGGCGGTTGATCTAACCGGCGCGATGAGGCCTACCTCGCATACCCATATCGCGCCGAGCCAAAGCTCGGGCACCGGGAACAAAAGCTTTGCCATAGCTTATGCCTGACCGGATGGGGTGCGCCATTGCCCGATAGGAACCTGGCAACAGCCCCGGTCGGTCAATCAGGAGAATGGAAGAATGTAAATGTACGCTTGCCATGCGGTTTAGCTTTGGGCTGCGGGGCATGACTTGCCGCTATATACATCGCTCATGGTCGACACCTCTGTGTACGGTAAGGATGAACGGTGTGAATTCTGGATCTATGGGAAGCTGAATCGAGCCGATACGACGGCGGATCAGGGCATCAAGGTCGGGATGGAGATAGCGGTGCTCAAACTGATGGACGAGGCGCCGGATGTCGGCGAGGGAATAGAGCCGGTGCTTCCGCACCCGGGGGAGCCGGGTGGTGCGGTAGATGGCCCTCTGGAGGTCGGGCGGATGGGAGTAGGGGTGGCGGGGACGACGAGACATATAGGCAAAGCGACGTGAAATGATTGTGATGCAAAGATACGACCGAGGTAGTGCCAACCCAATGCACATCAAAACTAAATAAGGTTAAGATTTCGGAGGAATTTAACATTTGGGGATGTGTGGCTTACGTAACAAACTGAGTGACAAGGAAATAAGCCAAGCTAAATATCAGCGCACACACATTCCGACGGGAATAAAGGGGGAAATCGGATTTTCGGGTAAGATGTACGGAGATGAATGGAGACAGGGGAAAGCGGACGAGAGAAACAATTAAGTTCAGGATAAAAGTAGGGAAGAAAGCCGGCAAAAGTGGTTAAAGTGGTTAAATTAGAAATCATGCATCGCAATTAGGGAAAACAGATTTGGGTTAAAGGCGAAAAAGGAGTAAATTTGCAGTTTGAAAATCGAGTACCCGACCAAGTGGAAAAAGATATTGAAATCAACGGCATAAAACTCCATTACGAGGAGACCGGCAGCGGGCGCCCGCTCGTGCTGATGCACGGATGGGGATGCGACCACACGACCGTGCGGTCGATTGCCAAAGTGGCCTCGCGCACCCATCGTGTGCTGAATCTCGACATGCCAGGCTTCGGACAGTCGCCTGAGCCGGATGAAGTCTGGACAGTCGACAACTACACCGACCTTGTGGAGAGCCTGATTGATAAGCTTGACCTCCGGAAGCCCGTACTCGCAGGACACAGCTTCGGCGGACGGGTGGCAATCCAACTTGCATCGCGCCGCCCCGACGACATCGATTCACTTATTCTGGTGGACGCCGCGGGCATCAAGCCACGGCGCACATTCCGCTACTACCGCAAGGTTTACACCTTTAAGGCAATGAAGCATCTTGCCAATCTTTTTCTCGGCAAAGAGAAAGCGCAGCGGGTAATAGACCGCTGGAGGGGGAAAAGCGGCTCGTCGGACTACGCCGGAGCCTCGCCGAAGATGCGTGCCATCATGAGTCGTGTCGTGAATCTCGATCTGACCTCCTGCCTTCCGGCAATCAAAGCGCCCACACTGCTCGTATGGGGGGAAGCCGATACGGCCACACCACTTGCCGACGCAAAAAAGATGGAACGTCTGATACCCGATGCCGGACTTGTAAGCTTCCACGGGTGCGGCCACTACAGTTTCCTCGAGAATCCCGGCCAATTTGCAGCCGTAGTGTCGAGTTTCCTTAATTCAAGAATCCAATCCTGACAACACCAATGTCAACCATCAATCTCGTATTCCTAATCATACTTACAGTCGCAGCCGCTCTCTGCTGTCTGGTAACATTCAGCCGCGACCTGATGATGCTCCAACAGAACTCCTACCGCAACGAGCGCTATTCCCGCTGGTTCTCGCAATCCGGCGAAAGCACCCGAACAGGGAGAATAATGGGGTGCATCGCGCTTATGCTGCTGCTGATTCCATCCATCCCGCCTTTTGCAGCTGGGGCGGCAGGCATCATCATCTCGATTTGGGAATCCATCTCGCTGCTGAGAAAGAAATATAAGAAGCCGCTGGTATGGACCGCCCGCGCAAAGCGTATCTACGGAGTGATGGTCGGCCTGGCCTGCGTGGTTGCGGCATTTCTCGGTATCTTTGCAGGCTTAAAGGCTCTGGCGGCCACGGTGCTTGCCATCGGTGTAGTATCTCCGCTGTTGCTTGTAGGTGCCAACGACCTGCTGAAACCCGTAGAAAAAAACATCAACCGCAAATATTACAACGAAGCCGCATCCATACTCTCCTCAATGCCCAATCTGAAAATAGTGGGCATAACGGGTTCCTATGGCAAGACTTCCACCAAGCACTACCTTCAGCGAATTCTGCAGGAGCATTTCGCCACGACCATGACACCCGGAAGTTTCAATACCACAATGGGCGTTATCCGCACGATACGCGAACACCTTCGTCCATACGACGAGGTATTCATTGTGGAGATGGGTGCCAAACAGCCCGGCGACATCAAGGAAATTTGCGATCTGGTTCATCCCGGAATGGGCATAATCACAGCCGTAGGCGAGCAACATCTGGAATCCTTCAAGACAATTGAGCGCGTACAGGCCACCAAATTCGAACTTGCCGACGCCATTCCGGCAGAAGGGATGATTGTCGTGAACAATGATTTCCCTTACGTTGCCAACCGACCCGTTGACAATACAAACTGCGTTCGCTATGCGGTCGCTTCGCCTGACGGTGCCGATTTCGTTGCAACAGACATCGTTTATTCGCCCTCAGGCACCGACTTTACAATTAAAGGAAAAATTCTCGGCGAACCTCTGACACTACATACCAAGCTGGTAGGGGAGTGCAATGTTTCCAATCTACTTGCCGCAGTAATAGTCGCTTTGCGGCTGGGAGTTCATACCGACAAAATACGTTTTGCCGTTGAGCAGATTGAACAGGTGGATCATCGTCTGAATATGAAGCGTACGCCTTCGGGAATCACCATAATCGACGACGCATTCAATTCCAACCCGGTAGGTTCGAAAATGGCTCTCGAAGTGCTCGCAATGATGAAGCAGGGAAAACGTATCGTAGTCACTCCGGGGATGATAGAACTCGGTGAAATCGAAGCGACCGCCAACGAGGAATTCGGCCGAACGATAGCCCGCTGTGCCGACGTGGCCATTATCGTAGGTCACTACAACCGCGACGCCATACTCAACGGCACCGCCGAAGGTCCCATAAAACCGGAAAACATACACGCCGTCGATACATTTGCCGAAGCGCAGGCGCTCCTGAGCAAAATCGCCAAAGGCGGCGACACCATCCTCTATGAAAACGACCTTCCCGACACATTCAAATAATCCGTAACGAAAACAACCTACATATCCGATAATAGATGAAAACTACAATAGCCGTGTTTTTCGGCGGAAGATCCACCGAACACGAGATTTCAGTAATATCAGCCAACCAGGCAATCAATGCCATCGACCGCGACAAATACAATGTCGTGCCTATCTACATCTCAAAGGAAGGAGCATGGTATACCGGAGACTGCCTGCTCGACCTGCAGCGTTACCGCAATCTTTCCCAGCTGCTCAAAGAATCAGAGGCCGTATACATGCGTCCGATTTACGGCGACTACAACCTTTATTACTCGCAGCCGAAAGGATTGTTCGGGAAAAAGAATGTCGCAGCGAAAATCGACGTGGTGCTTCCAGTACTCCACGGAGCCAACGGCGAGGACGGCACATTCGAAGGAATTCTCGACTCAATCGGCATCCCATACGCAGGCTGCGACACACTCGCCTCGGCCAACGGCATGGACAAAATCACGATGAAGATGATACTCCGTGCCGACGGTATACCCGTGGTCGACTATGTATGGTTCACCGACCGCCAATGGTTCTCCGAAAAATCCACTCTGACAGATAAAATCGAGTCGGAACTCGGTTATCCGGTAATCGTGAAACCTGCCAACCTCGGCTCGTCGATCGGCATCGGTTGCGCCCACAACCGCGAGGAACTGCACCGAGCCGTTGAAGACGCTGCCCGCTACGCCTCGCGCATCCTCGTGGAACATATGTTGGCCGATATGCAGGAAATCAACTGCTCGGTGCTCGGCGACTGCAACGAATTCCAGACTTCCGTGCTCGAAGAGCCAATTAAATCATCAGAGATTCTTTCCTACGACGCAAAATATCTCGGAGGCGACAAAGGCACGAAAGGGATGCAGGCTTCAGCAAAGAAATTTCCGGCCGACCTTCCCGAGAACGAAACCAAAGAGATTCAGCGACTTGCAGGGGAGACCTTCCGAGCACTCTCGTGCCACGGGGTAAGCCGCGTAGACATGATGATCGACCGCCCCACACGCAAGATTTACGTGAACGAAATCAACACCATTCCCGGCTCGCTGTCGTTCTACCTTTGGGAAGGCTCCGGCATTAACTTCTCCGTGCTGATCGACAGACTTGTAGCACTTGCCGTCAAACGTCATACGGAACGCGGCCGCAAAACGTTCTCGTTCTCGCAGAATATTTTCGCCATGGGTGGAGGCACCAAGGGGGCGAAAGGCGTTAAAGGAGCTAAAGCGGGACGTTGATTCTCAGGTTTGCTCCCTAACGGCAAATTGCGTATATTTGCATCCATCAAAATAATGAATCCAATCACTATCCGAACGATGAAATTCGCCGAATATAACAAATTCAATCTCTCTGAAATCAATAAGGAGATGCTCGCGCAATGGAACGCCGAGAATCTTTTCGAGCAGAGCATGACAACCCGCGAAGGTTGCCCCTCCTTTGTGTTCTATGAAGGACCGCCCTCGGCCAACGGCATGCCGGGCATTCACCATGTGATGGCCCGCACCATCAAGGACATTTTCTGCCGATACAAGACAATGAAAGGATTCCACGTGAAGCGCAAGGCCGGCTGGGACACCCACGGTCTGCCGGTGGAACTCGGAGTCGAGAAATCGCTCGGAATCACCAAGGAGGATATCGGCAAGAAAATCTCCGTCGACGAATACAACGCCGCATGCCGTCGTGAGGTGATGAAATATACCAAGGAGTGGTCAACACTCACCAACTCGATGGGCTACTGGGTTGATCTGGAGAATCCGTACATCACATACGACAACCGCTATATCGAATCGGTATGGTGGCTTCTGGGAGAATTGTATAAGAAAGGTTATCTATACAAAGGATACACGATTCAGCCTTATTCGCCCGCAGCCGGCACAGGCCTGAGCACACACGAGCTCAACCAGCCGGGATGTTACCGCGACGTAAAGGACACCACCTGCGTGGCCCAGTTCCTCTGCACCGACCCGCTCGACATAATGAAGGGCTTCGGCAACGCTTATTTCCTGGCGTGGACCACAACGCCCTGGACACTTCCCTCGAACACAGCCCTCGCAGTAGGACCTGAAATCGACTACAACATCGTTCATACCTACAACCCCTACAGCGGCGAAAAAGAGACGGTAGTGGTTGCTGTAGCGCTGATGGGACATTTCTTCAACGCCAAAGCTGAAGGACTGCCGCTGGACTCGTATAACAAAGGCGACAAACTGATACCTTTTGAAGTTGTCGCCACGCTGAAAGGCAAGGACCTCGTAGGACTTCATTACGAACAGCTCATCCCCTGGATGAATCCAGGAGAAGGGGCATTCCGCGTTATCCCCGGCGATTACGTGACGACCGAAGACGGTACCGGCATCGTGCATATCGCCGGCACATTCGGCGCCGACGACCTCCGTGTATCGCGCCAGAACAACATCCCGCCGCTGACGCTTATCGACCGCGACGGCAACATCAGGCCGATGGTCGACATGCAGGGACGCTTCTTCCGCATTGAAGACATCGACCCGAATTACGTAGCCAACAACGTGGATGTAGTAGCCTATACTCCCTGGGCCGGCAAGTATGTGAAAAACGCGTACGACGCCTCCAAATCAGAAGGCGACGAGACGCTTGACGTAGAACTGTCGTTATGGCTGAAACAGCAGGGGAAAGTGTTCAAAATCGAGAAACACGTGCACAGCTATCCCCACTGCTGGCGTACGGACAAACCTGTGCTCTACTATCCCCTCGACAGCTGGTTTATTCGCACAACGGCAGCACGCGAAAGGCTCATGGAGCTCAACAAGAGCATCAAGTGGAAACCTGCCGCTACCGGTGCCGGCCGATTCGGCAAATGGCTGGAGAACCTTCAGGACTGGAATCTCTCGCGCAGCCGCTACTGGGGTACGCCGCTCCCCATCTGGCGTACCGACGACGGTCGCGAGGAAATCTGCATAAGCTCTGTTCAGCAACTCTACGACGAAATCGAGAAATCGGTAGCCGCCGGAGTCATGGAGACCAACCCGCTGAAGGCAAAAGGGTTCGAACCGGGGAACTACGACAAGGCCAATTATGAAAAGATTGACCTCCACCGTCCGTATGTCGACGACATCGTTCTCGTATCCGAATCCGGTCGTGAAATGCACCGCGAAACAGACCTTATCGACGTATGGTTCGATTCCGGTGCAATGCCATATGCCCAGATCCATTATCCGTTTGAGAATAAAGAGGGCCTCGACAGCGGTGAACTCTATCCCGCCGATTTTATTGCCGAGGGCGTAGACCAGACTCGTGGATGGTTCTTCACTCTCCATGCAATAGCCGGGATGGTTTTCGATTCTGTGGCTTACAAAGCCGTAATTTCCAATGGTCTTGTGCTCGACAAGGACGGCAACAAGATGTCGAAACGACTCGGGAATGCCGTCAATCCATTTGAAACCATTGAGGAATTCGGTTCAGACCCCGTGCGCTGGTATATGATTGCCAATTCGTCGCCCTGGGACAATCTAAAATTCGATAAAGAAGGTGTTCGGGAAGTGGCGCGCAAACTATTTGCAACGCTCTACAACACATATTCATTCTTTGCACTATATGCCAACGTCGATTCTTTCTCCGGTGCAGAGAAGCAGATTCCGGTAAACGAACGACCGGAAATCGACCGATGGATACTCTCGCTGCTCAACACGCTCACTAAGGACGTCGACGAAGCTCTGTCTGACTATGAGCCGACCAAAGCGGCCCGCGCCATCAACATATTTGTCAACGATAACCTGAGCAACTGGTATGTCCGTCTCAACAGAAAACGTTTCTGGGGAGGAGAGATGTCCTCCGACAAACTCTCGGCATTCCAGACACTTCACACCTGCCTGGTAACCGTTGCAAGACTTATCGCTCCCTTTGCTCCATTCTTTGCAGACAAGCTATATAAGGATCTTACCGCTCCGGCTCTCGAAGCCGAAGGGAAGAAGGCAACCTCAGTACATATCGCATCGTATCCCATTGCCGACGAGAGCCTTATCGACAAGGACCTCGAGCAGAAGATGAACCTTGCCCAGACCATCACATCGCTTGTGCTTTCATTGCGTCGCAAGGTGAACATCAAAGTCCGCCAGCCGCTGCAGACGCTCATGATACCCGTTTCCAGCGAAAAAGCCAAGCAGCAGATAGCTGATATGTCGCAGCTCATTCTTTCGGAAGTCAACGTCAAGGAGATCAAATTCGTGGGAAGCGATGAAGGCGTCCTTGTGAAACGCATCAAAGCCGACTTCAAGAAACTGGGCCCGAAACACGGCAAGATGATGAAAGCAGTGGCAGCTGCAATAGCAGTTCTCAGCCAGGCTGAAATCATCGCACTGGAGAAGAACGGATCGCTTGCAATTAATGTGGAAGGAACACCCGTTACCATCGATGTGGCAGATGTCGAAATCAGAAGCGAGGATATTCCCGGATGGCTCGTTGCCACCGAGGGAGCGGTTACGGTGGCACTCGACATCACGGTGACCGAAAATCTCCGCAGAGAGGGTGTCGCACGCGAACTCGTAAACCGCATACAGAACATCCGCAAGAGCCGTGACTACGAGATAACCGCACGAATCAACGTAGCCATCGCGCCAAGCGCCCTGACCGACGACACCGTGGCCGAATATGGCGAATACATTGGTAGGCAGGTGCTTGCACAGGCAGTGGTCGTTGCTCCCGTAGAAAATCCTCTCGACGACGAACGACTTGACATCGACGGCACGGAGGTGACTGTAAAAGTGACACTTGCGTAACAGAGGAGGGGGAAAGCAACACAAATTGCGCTCCCCGCTCTGAACGATATAGCACTCTGTTGTGTTTGGTATATATCCAAATTCACACAGCTCACAATTTTTACCATGATAGAGAAAACCCGCTACACCGACGAGGAACTTGAAGAATTCAAGGTTCTCATAAACCAGAAGCTCGACAAGGCACGCAATGAATATGAAAAATTGCGCGCCGAAGTGATGAATACCGACGGCAACGGAACGGCTGACACATCGCCGACGTTCAAGGTGCTTGAAGAGGGCGCTTCAACTCTTTCAAAAGAAGAGGCGGTGCGCCTTGCGCAACGACAGGCCCAGTTCATCAAACATCTGCAGGCCGCACTCGTGCGCATCGAGAACAAAACCTACGGCATTGACAGAATCACAGGCGAACTTATTCCGAAGGAGCGTCTGCGCGTAGTGCCTCATGCCACACTGAACGTTGATTCCAAAAAGAAATAAATGACGCACATGTCATGCCCCCGAAGGCGCGGACTGCTCGTGGCAGGCATAATCCTGACCATACTCTTAGCCGATCAGGTGCTGAAATTCTGGGTCAAAACCAACTTTTATCTGGGAGAAAGTCTTGAGATTTTCTCCTGGTTTCAACTTGTGTTCATCCAGAACAACGGAATGGCTTTCGGCTGGGAAATCGGCAGCAAACTACTGCTGACCCTGCTCCGCATAGCAACCGTCGGTTTCCTGATATTCTATATTTGCCGGATTTACGGCCGGAAAGAATGTCGCACAGGCTATCTTGTCTGCCTGGCACTTGTTGTGGCCGGGGCCGCAGGCAATATAGTGGACTGCATGTTCTATGGCCTGATTTTCAATAATCCACTTCCGCCAGAGGTTGCGCAGGTTTTCCCGGCCGACGGCGGCTACGGCACTTTCCTTCACGGCCTTGTGGTGGATATGTTCTATTTTCCGCTTTGCGAATGGGATTGGCCCACATGGATGCCGATAATCGGCGGAAAACACTTCATGTTTTTCCGACCGGTATTCAATCTCGCCGATGCAGCCATAAGCGTAGGTATGGTGGCCCTTATTCTGTTTTATTCCAATCAGATATCACTCGTCCCATGGCGCAAGAAGTCGCAGGAAATGGCTGATAACGATACAAACGACCAAGCGAAATGAAACGCAGTAGTCTCTTCCATTCACGCAAAATCAACGGTCGGAGCGGCGATGCAGGCTTTTACCTTGCACTTGCCGCTACATTTCTGCTTCTGACATCAGGATGCAAGAAGACGCCCGACTATGTACTTGATAGGGAAGAGATGGCGCAGCTTATGGCCGACATACATATGGCCGAGGCAGTAATTGACTTCAATTATTCCGATTTTCCTTCTGATTCAACCCGTAAGCTACTGAAGCAAAGCGTATACGAGGCTCACGGAGTGACGGCAGAGCAGGTCGATACATCCTATGTATGGTATGGCAACAATATCGAGGAATACATCAAGGTATACGACCGGACGATAGAGATTCTGCACCAGAGGCAGAGCGACATTGTAAGCGCCAATTCAGCCCAGATTGCGATTGCAGGCGATTCCGTAGCCGTATGGCGCGGACCGGAACGTATTCTCGTTTCGGAAACGATGCCTTCCCGTATCGTTACATTCTCGGTTTCACCCGACAGCACATGGAAAGCCGGCGACATCTATACCCTCAACTATAAACCTATCAATGGCCAAAGCGACGTAACTGCCAGAGTCCTGATTGATTATGCCGGCGGACTGACACATTACGTAGACCGTTCGAACTCAATGCGGTTTCCCAACCGCCTGCAGATTCAGGTCGATTCAACAGAGACACCACTTCGTGTATACGGTTATCTCGTTTTCAAGCCGGAGAAAAACATCCGCTTTGAAATAGACAGTATATCGCTCACGCGACAGCGCAAGGATTTAATCCCGGGATTCAACGCACGTCCGGAAATATTCCATACGGGAGATGTCATTGAAAACGAAGCGGAACAGGATTCGACAGCGATGTCTACAGACGAGATGGAAAATGTCCAGACTATGCATCGTCGCCCAACGACTGAACGGCATCGTCCGTTGGCCGAAGGAGTTGAGGCTCCGGAAAGTTCGTCGGCCAACAAAGCGAGCGAACACCGCCAGGATGCCTCGCAACATAAACCCACTGCAACTCAGCGAAGAGAGGCCCGCGAACGTCAGCGCTCGGCACAACCGATAAAACGTTCGTCGGCCGCGCCGGCCAAAGCCATTCCGGCTAAACGCACTAAATAAGCGATTGAGAATATGATATATAGCATTCTCAACAAGAACAAACTACCGGATATAAACGGCCGATGCGCACTGTTTGGCATAGTGCGCATCGGCGATATAAATCTTCACTTACAAGTATATAAAAGGGTAGGGGATATTGTGGAACTGACACCATTTGTCAGGGAAACGCCCGAAACGGTGTTTATTAATGGCCCAATCAATCTTACCGGAATAATCAGGCCTGTTCTCAACTAAACCAGTTGAGACGATTTATGTCGAAGACCGGTCCGTCGGTACATACACAGACATTCCCGGCATCTACCGTGTTCTCAACACAACAAAGACAAGCCCCGAGACCACACGCCATCGAATTCTCCAGAGAAACCTCGCAAGAAATTCTCCCGGCCAACGCTATCGCTGCTACGGCTTTCATCATAGGCATCGGTCCACAGCAATAAATATGCGACCAGACATCAGAATGTAATGCGGGATTTTCAGTAATAAGTCCTGCCACACCGGCCGAGCCATCGTCAGTCGAAATCAGTACATTACCGACATTCCTGAATTCCTCAATCCGGAGAAGCTCAGTGGCAGACTTTGCCGCGAGAAGGAATGTAGGTCGTATACCATTTGATTTCAAGCATTTACCAAGGAGTAGGAGAGGGGCAACTCCAACACCTCCGCCCACAAGCAAAGGGGACTCTCCGGCAGCCGCCAGATTGAAACCATTGCCCAAAGGAAGCATCACATTCAGAACGGCTCCGAAAGGCATATCACACAATGTGGCCGTCTGCCGACCCGCCACCCGCACGAGCAAAGTGATTGTGTGATTGGCAGAATCAATATCATGTATGGAAATCGGACGCCTTAACGCCATCGAATCAGCAACAATTTGGATTTCAACAAATTGTCCCGGACAGATATGATTCCAATCAACGGTCTGGCCTCCGCACTCGCGTAAAACCAGCAAGGCATATGTATCAGATAGCCTGATATTCTTCTGAATCACAAAATCAGTAAGCGATTTGTGAGCATGTTTATCTGAGGAACAGACTGAGGTTCGTTCGTCGGGAACTGACATAATTCGGGCATTTGAGATTAACTTCGGCAAAGTTAGCAATTATAACGTCTGTGACAAAATGCACGAACTTACAAGTGTGAAAAAGAAGTTCCAAATATTTTCAATGTGAAGAAAGCTCATCGGAGGGGACGATCCTCACACTCTATTTTACATAACCCCCATTATATAGCAATTAGACAATCAATAGAGTAAGGTCAGCAAGATAACAAGTTCCACTGCATACTCTTAAATTAACGACTATTTAAGATTCTGATAGCATCCCATTCGCTTCAGATTCCAAATCGACGACATCAGACTCGCTGGACTCCATTCGGTTAATTTCCGCGCCTTTACTGGTTTTAGCCCCTAGCCGGACGATTTTCTGCGCAGTAACAACTATATTTCCCTTTCCTTCGGCCAAACGGCTTTTTGCCTGCAAATAAGCATCGCTGGCAGCCTTAAGATGCTTATTAATGTTTTCAAGATCCAAGGTGACGTTCGTGAATTTGTCGAGCATCGTACCACTCAGTCTCGCTATTTCCTGAACGTTTTTGTTTACTGAATCCTGTTTCCACAGCTGCTCGAGCATACGCAGAGCTGCTATGAGATGTGTGGGCGACGTAAGCAATACGTGTTTTTCATATGCCTCCTGCCAGATATCCGGCTGCAGTTTCATCATCGCCATATAAGCGCCCTCATTAGGAATAAACATCATAACGAAATCCAGGCGTTTATCACCCACGAGGTCCTGGTAACGTTTATCGGCCAATTCAGCTATATGTTTTTTCACCGAGAGCAAATGCCTCTTGGCAGCGGCGTCAACAGCCACGGTATCAGCCGAATCGGCATTGACATAATCTATATATGCCGTGAGCGAAACTTTAGAGTCGATGACTACGCAACGTCCATCTGGATAATTGATTACAACATCCGGCCGGAGCTGGCGTCCATCGTCGGAAGCAATTTTGGAGCCATCCTCATTTGTGGTCGCCTGACATTTGAAATGAATACCCTCCTGTAATCCCGACATTTCGAGAAGACGCTCAAGAATCATCTCACCCCAGTCACCCTGAATCTTTGAATCCCCGCGAAGGGCCTTGGTAAGATGACGGGCTTCAAGGCTGATGTTTTGATTCAGTTCAATTAGATTCTTAATCTCCTTTTGCAAGGAAAAACGTTCCCTTGATTCCGTCTCGTATGCGTCGTTTACCCTCTTTCGGAAACTATCGATATTTTCTTTAAGAGGTTCAAGCAGTTGACTGATATTCCGCCTGGTAGCGTTATGGATTGATTCGGTCTGTTCCTTGAAAATCTCGCCGGCGAGATTTTTAAAATGCTCGGTGGAGGATTTCTGCATTTCCTCTATGATAGCCCTGCGCTGTTGAAACTCTTTTTCAGCCGATGCGACGCGCTCCTCCATTCTTGCCATTTCGGCCTGCAAAGTGGCATTCTTTTGGTTGGCATCGTCGAGAGTCGAGCGAATTTCCTTAAGCGCAATGTCAGCCTCGGTGCGTTTGCGCGTCTCTTCAGTAATCTCATTGTTCTTTCTCTGCAACTGCTGACGAAGATCGGTAATAATACCGTCGCGCTGCGATATAAGTTCATCCTTTGATGCAATAAGAGTCTTTAAGGCACTGGCCTCTCCCCTTTCGCCTGAAACTTTAATCTGTCGGGCAAAATATATCATGGAAGCCACAATAAGCATTGCGGCAAAAAATATAATAACACTTTCTATCATAAGTAACTGTTCAAAAATATTTTATCATGATCAAGCGACTGAAATATGCAAGTGAGCCGCCGAATTGTGCAAAAATTCGGAATGCAAATATAATGAAAAGCATGTGCAAAAGGCGTAAATTTGTGAAAATATAATTTTCCCGCACATACGATGAAATACTTACCCGGAATGAATTTCAATGCTATAGCGGCAATCGTATTTACAGGATTGCTTTGCGGATGTCATCATGAGTCCAATGAACTTGCACACAACCATAATCATGCTCATGATTCTGCTGATATAATCGACGAGGGTGAACATAACCACTCCCCTTCCCATATTATAATAGAACCGGAACAGGCACAAAAACTAGGTATAAAAGTTTCCAGAATTGAAGCCGGAGAATTCCAGGAAGCGATTCCTGTAGATGGCGCAATCGACTACTCCCCGGTCGGCCAAGGCATCGCATCGGCCCGATCGGGTGGCATCCTTACGTTCTCACCATCAATAACGCTCGGCAGCCAGGTCGTAGCAGGGCAGGCAATCGCCTCAATATCAGGTGCGGGCATGGCCGGTGGCGACGTTACGGAAAATGCACGCGTACAAGTTGACGCCGCAAAGCGCGAACTTCAGCGGCTCGAACCGCTGCATGCAGAAGGAATTGTATCAACCCGCGACTACAACGCGGCCCTACAGGCATATGAGACCGCAAAAGCTGCCATGGGGGCGACGTCGTCCAGCCGTGGGAGCGTTGTCACTTCGCCGGTAGCAGGCGTGATTACGTCGCTGACCGCCAGCCAGGGGCAGGCCGTAAATCCTGGCGATGCGATTGCGACAATCGCATCGTCGAATCAGGTCGTACTTCGTGTGAACGTCCCTGTTCGCTATTCATCTGACATCGCTTCGTTTTCCGATGCCGACTTCCGAATAAACGGCACATCCGAACTGCTATCTGTCAGCAAGCTAAACGGCCATAGGGTAAACGCATCGACCGTAATTGCTCAGAACGGATATATCCCCCTCTATTTTGCCATATCCAACAAAACTCTGACTCCCGGTACGTATTGCGAAGTATATCTCCATTCCCCCCAAAAAACCGAAACCTTATCCCTACCGCTTTCTGCAATAAGTGAACAGCAGGGGCAGACATTTGTATACGTCCGTCTGGATGCCGACGGCTATGAGAAACGTCCCGTATCCTTAGGCCGTAGATCCGCTGACAGGGTTGAGGTAGCCGGTGGTCTGCATGCCGGCGACGACGTTGTGACGGAAGGCGTCACATTTCTCCGTCTGGCAGAGGCCTCCGGAGTCCGGCCGGAAGGCCATACCCATTAAGAAGCCATATTGCTCCGACTTTTGAAGAAATTATTTCTCTATATCTCCCGAAGCACGACCGCACTATATGCTCAATAAAATAATTCATTTCTCATTATATAACCGTCTGGTTGTCCTCATTCTGTCGGGATTGATTCTCATAGGCGGAACTATCGCCCTGATTCGTTCCGAGATCGACATTTTTCCTGATTTAAACGCTCCGACAGTCGTTATCATGACAGAAGCCCCGGGGCTGGCTCCTGAAGAGGTTGAAAGACTCGTCACGTTTCCGGTAGAGACAGCCGTCAACGGTGCAACAGGTATCCGTCGCGTCCGTTCCTCCTCAGCAATGGGTTTTTCGGTTGTATGGGCGGAGTTCAACTGGGAGACGGATATTTACCGCGCACGTCAGATTGTATCTGAACGCATTGCCACTTTGGCCCAATCATTTCCAGCGGGAGTAAAATCGCCCACCCTCGGACCGCAATCTTCAATTCTTGGAGAAATCATGATCATCGGCCTCACCGTCAATGATTCGATTGCTCCTGCCGGCAACCATATGGGAGAATTACGTTCAATCGCCGACCGCGACATACGCCCACGACTTCTTTCTATTTCAGGCGTATCACAGGTATCGGTAATTGGCGGGGATGTCAGTGAATATCAGATTCTCCTGAACCCCGCACTTATGAAACAATTCGATGTGACCCTCGATGATGTGCTCGCAGCAACCGATGCCATCAACGAAAATGCCGTCGGTGGGACACACTACGAATTCGGCAACGAATATATCATAAAAGGAGTGGTCAACACTCGCAATTGCGACGACCTCGCAAAGACTGTAGTCAAATCGAAAGCCGGGTCTGTGGTGACGCTAAACGATATAGCGGATGTTGCAATGGGAGCCAGTTCGCCCCGGCTCGGCTCAGCTTCGGTCAAGGCCCGACCGGCGGTATTGCTTACCGTGACCAAACAGCCGCTTGCAGCTACTATCCAACTGACAGACCGCATTGAAGAAGAGCTGAATTCGATTGCTGCTACCCTGCCTCCATATGTGCAGATTTCTGACGATATATTCCGCCAGAGCGATTTCATATCCAATTCAGTCAGCAATCTACAGTCGTCGCTCCTTGAGGGAGCACTGATGGTGATAATCGTACTTTTCTTCTTTCTGATGAACCTGCGGACCACGATTGCCTCGCTCGTATCGCTCCCGATGTCAATTATCATTACCGTGTTGATTTTGCGTGGTATGAACGTGACAATCAACACCATGACCCTCGGAGGCATTGCGATTGCCATCGGTTCGCTTGTAGACGATGCTATTGTCGACGTAGAGAACGTATATAAACGCCTGCGCGAAAACCGACACCGGCCCGAATCCGACCGGCAGCCTGCGCTTCACGTAATTTACGAGGCCTCGAAAGAGGTCCGTACCCCCATATTCAACTCGTCGCTGATAATCGTCGCAAGTTTCATCCCGCTGTTCTTCCTATCCGGAATTGAGGGGCGTATGCTTATTCCTCTTGGAGTGGCATTTATTGTGGCGCTCGCCGCATCGACGGTCGTTGCCCTTACGCTGACACCGGTGCTGTGCTCCTATATGCTAAGTTCCGACAAAGCCACCGGAATGTTAAACCGGCAGCCATGGCTTGCGAAAAAATTGCGAGACGCCTACAGCCGGTCGCTGGAATGGTGTCTTCATCACGGCAAAACGGTCATTGCCATCACTGCAGCATTCTTTATTTCTGCCGTTATACTGATCTTCACTCTCGGACGAGGATTTCTTCCGCCTTTCAATGAAGGGTCCATGACAATTAATGTTTCCACCCTTCCAGGCTTCTCGCTGGAGGAAAGCGACCGCGTAGGCCGAATGGCCGAAGAAATAATCCTCGCGACACCGGAAGTTCGTACGGTAGCCCGAAAAACCGGGCGCGCTGAACTCGACGAACATTCCCTTGGCGTCAACGTGTCGGAAATAGAAGCACCTTATACCCTTTCCGGACGAAGCCGCAACGAGATGGTTCGCGACGTGCGTCGCAGACTTTCAGAGATCCCCGGCGTAAACATTGAAATCGGGCAGCCCATCTCCCACCGTATTGACGCTATGCTTTCCGGATCCGAAGCCCAGATCGCCATCAAGGTGTTCGGCACAGATCTTAACAAACTCTTTATCTACGGTCGGGAGATCAGCACGATTCTCAAGGAGATTCCCGGAGTGACCGACGTGAACCTCGAACAACAGATGGAACGACCGCAGCTGAAGATTACACCGCGTCGCGAGCTACTCGCCCGCTATGGTATAACGCCCGGCCAATTTGCCCGTACAGTCGACGTAGCACTGGCAGGTATGGTAATCGGTGAAGTATACGACGGTAATCTCCCTTATAATATAACCCTGAAATTCAACGAGAATTCCCGGAACTCCATCGCAGGACTGGCCGATATTATGATTGATTCGAATGTCGGGAAAATCCCGTTAAGCTATGTAGCCGATATTGAGTCGACAACAGGCCCCAATACAATCAACCGCGAGAACGTCGGACGTCGTATAGTTATCTCCGCCAACGTCGACGGCAGCGGGAATCTAAGTGGAATAGTAGATCAGATCCGAGAGCGTGTCGACAGTGAGATACAGCTACCTGAAGGCTACCACGTGACATATGGCGGTCAGTTTGAAAATGAGGCGCGTGCATCGCGCACACTTGCGCTGGCTACCATAATTGCCCTCCTGGTGATTTTCATGCTTCTATATGCTGATTTCCGTAATCTAAGCCAAAGCATGGTAATATTAATCAACATGCCGCTGGCAATGATAGGAGGAGTATGGATTCTGAAACTTACCGGAAATGACCTGAACATACCTGCCATAATCGGTTTTATCTCGCTGCTTGGCATCGCTACCAGAAACGGCATGTTGCTTATGTCGCGCTACAATCAGCTCCAGATCGAAGGTGAAACACTTGAGAAACGCGTACGCTCCGGCTCGACCGACCGACTGATTCCAATCGTAATGACAGCGCTCACTTCTGCGCTCGCGCTTATTCCTCTGGCCCTTCGCAGCGGTGTGCCGGGCAATGAAATTCAGAGCCCGCTTGCCTTGGTAATACTGGGTGGCCTCGTAAGTTCCACCACACTCAATATATTTGTAGTCCCAGTGCTATATAAATTCATCTCCACCCGCAAAAAGCCGAAATGAACTCAACCATAAAAAATATCATACTCGGAATGCTGCTCATACCGACAGCATTGTCCGCCGATACGTTCACAGAAATAACTAACGCAATGGTCGGTTCGTCGCCGATAATTCAGGCTCAGCAGGAAGCGCTTCGGGCTCAACTTCTTGCCACAAAAGCGGACAACACTCTGGATAATCCCGAGATTGAATTTGAAAGACTCTGGAATGCCGGAGAGCATGGCGACAACCGTTGGAGCGCGGGCGTAAGCCAACGTTTCGAGTGGCCCGGCATATACAATGCCCGGTCGAAAGTCGGACAGACTGTGTCTGAGGCAAACTTGCGGCGAATGGATGAACTCCGGACTGAAATTACCGCGCAAGTGTCGAAAGCTCTCATCGACTATGTCGAAGCTTCACGAAAAGCCACCGTGCTGGCGGAGGCCGACTCCCTACTATCGTCTCTCCGGGATGCTACAGAAAAAGCTTATCGCCACGGCGAAACAACAATCCTCGATGTTAACCGTACAGCTGTCGAGGCTGCGGGAGTCAGCGCAGACTATGCTGAATCGCTCGCCGCACTCGCCGCTCGTAGAGCAGACCTTGAGGCCATGGGGTATAATCCACGCACAATGCCCCCACTGTCGTTCGGGGTTGATTTCCCTCATTATGAACTGTTGCCTGACGAATCATATCTCACGGCAGCAGATACGGCGCCGGCAGTGGTGTCCGCAATGGCAGCTCTAAGAGTTGCCGAGGCAGAAGCCGAGGCCACCCGAAAAGGGCGTTTCCCTGGTTTCTCACTCGGATACCGGCACGCTTTCGAAGACGGCAACCATTTCAACGGACTCAGTGTGGGAATCGAACTGCCGATATGGCGCTCCGGCAAGGAAGTTGCAGCGGCCAATGCCGCCAAACTGGCAAGTTCTTTCCAACAAAAAGCCGTCCTGACAGAAACCGCCGGACGCATACGCAGCACTCTGAACACGCTACAGGGGCTTCAGACCAGGATTTCCCTGCTCGCTCCTCCCGTTGAAAATACAAACAATCAGCGACTTCTTCTGAAAGCCTACAAAGGAGGACAGATTACTTTACTTGACTATTTACGCGAAAGCACGTATTTCCTTGATGCACGTCTTTCTCTGATTTCTCTGCAGGCAGAACTCGCAAGAGCCGAAGTCGAGCTCCAGGCCCTTACACCCGGTTTGTAAGAAGCGCATAATACCATGCATTTCAAGCAGCGCGCCCCTCATGGCACACGTCTAAACCCAACGACGTGTGCATTTGTTATATTATTGAATTTTTACGAACAGGCATGCCAAATACGACACAAAATCAAATTCGGCCATTTTTGGCAATGTTTTTGTTGTAAATACAACTGGGTAAAACCGCCAACAACTCTTGAAATATAATAATACGCCATATGGATAAGAACAAACGCAACAAGTCGGTCGAAAACACTACCGATGCACGCATAGAGAATCCCGATATTGAAATCAACGACATCGAGACTCCGGAAACAGACGAGATGCCCGAAGAGGAAAACGTGGAGGCTGCTGAACTTGAAAAAGTAAAAGAACTGCTTAATCAGAAAGAACAGGAAATAGAAAAAGAAAAGAAAGAATACCTCTTTCTTATGGCGGAATTCGACAACTTCCGCAAACGCACCCTCCGTGAGCGCACTGACCTTGTAAAGTCTGCCGGCGAGAAAGCACTCAAGGGTATACTTCCAATCGTCGACGATTTTGAACGCGGACTTGATGCCATCAAGGATTCTACCGACGCGGAAGCAGTAAAAGAAGGAATGCAATTGATATACAACAAGCTTGTAAAATATCTTGCCGATAACGGTGTGACGGCGATGGAATCAACCGGCGCCGCATTCGACGCCGACCTTCACGAAGCAGTAGCGATGATTCCCGCTCCGTCGGACGACAAAAAGGGAACGGTCAGCGACACCGTGGAAAAAGGATATATGCTCAACGACCGCGTACTCCGTCATGCCAAAGTCGTCGTAGCTCAGTGATACGTGTGTCATCTTTTGAAAACTTACAGCAATGGCAGAAAAAAGAGATTACTACGAGGTGCTTGGAGTTTCAAAAACTGCGACCCCCGATGAAATAAAAAAGGCCTACCGCAAACTGGCAATCAAATACCATCCCGACAAGAATCCCGACGATAAAAACGCCGAGGAGAAATTCAAGGAAGCGGCTGAGGCCTACGAAGTGCTTTCCAATGAGGAAAAGCGCCAGAAGTACGATCAGTTCGGCCATTCGATGGGTCCCCAGGGATTCGGAGGTGGCGGAGGCGGCTTCTACAGTTCGGGAGGCATGTCGATGGAAGACATCTTCGCTCAGTTCGGCGACATCTTCGGCGGCCACTTCAATATGGGTGGCGGTTTCGGAGGTGCGACCGGAGGACGATCCAGCCGTCGCTCACAACGCCCCCAGCGCCGAGGTTCCGACCTCCGTATCACGGTCAAACTTACGCTTGCAGAAATCGCGTCGGGGGTTGACAAGACCCTCCGGGTTCCCACCAACGTAGCATGTCAGCATTGCCACGGCACCGGCGCAAAGGACGGCACAGCCTTCACCACTTGTCCCACCTGCCATGGATCCGGAACGATAAGTCAGGTTGTTCAGGGATTCTTTGGTCCTCAGGAAGCTGTAGGCGTCTGCCCGCAATGCGAAGGCGAAGGGAAAGTCATACAGCAGAACTGCGGCTATTGCAACGGCGAAGGCACTCAGAGAAAAGACGAAACAGTATCGTTTCACATCCCTGCCGGCGTGCAGGAGGGCATGACTCTTACCGTAAAGGGTAAAGGCAATGCCCCGCGCCGAGGCGGAATAGCCGGCGACCTGCAGGTTGTAATTCAGGAAATCAAACACCCCGAGCTGATTCGCGACGGCTCAGACGTAATCTATAATATGATGCTGGATGTTCCGACCGCCACTCTCGGAGGCGCCGTAGAGGTGCCTACCATCACAGGACGTGCCCGACTGAATATTCCCGCCGGCACGCAGCCCGGTAAAGTGCTTCGCTTGCGTGGCAAGGGTCTCCCCTCTCCCGACAACCGCGGAGCGGTAGGCGACGAGCTGATCAACATCATGGTCTACATCCCCGAGCAACTGACCGACGAAGAACGCAAGGCTTTCGAGAACCTCCGCGATATGCCGAACATCAAACCTTCCGAACAGACCTCTCATCGTTTGTTTTCCAAGCTCAAACATATATTTGAATGAGTTAGCCCGTGAATGGCGCTGCAATCCATTCAAATGCGAATCCCTCGAAAAAGGCGCTTCCCCGATATGGAGGAGCGCCCTTTTTCGCAAACGGTGTGGGGAAGATTTAATCTTCCCTCATCACCATACGTTTGAGAGTGATAATCTCGTTCCCCTCCACATCGTAAAGACCGACAGTATCGGTACCGGTTTGACGGGCCGATTCCACAGCTTCGAGTGCCAGTAGCAGCTCAGTCTCACGCGAATCGGGCGCACACGCCATTCGGGTTGTGATTATATCGGCAAACTGCATGGAGCGCTCTTTATCGGGATCAATAAAAAGGTTGCCGTTAAAAATGTTGCACCCTGTATTACCATGTATCCGCAACTGTGGTATATCTACCACAATCGAGGCAGCGTCTTCCGAGCCCTCGGCAGGCATTGCCATTGAATTCAGGGATGTAATCGCCCAAGGTCCGTTAAGAAACTCCATATTGTGCCTACGAAGAGTTATCAACGTCGAACCGTTCTGAGCTTTCAGGTCCAGATAAGTATCCGGTCCTTCCTGACGGGCCGAATAAGATTTCACATCGGCCAACGCAAGATTAATAAGATATTCAAACGGAGCATCAGCGCACGCTTTCATTGTCGAAACCATATTCTCGATACTAACAGACGAAGGAGCTTTGACCGATATCTCCGCATTTATGATATTACATCCATTGGATCCATACATCCGGTTTGCGGGCAGATCGAAACATACATATGGACGCTCCTCGCCGGTAACAATATTGCCGCGCACGCTGTAGATTGTCCATTCACCCTCGATACTGAAATCTGTAAGAGAGTGCTTCGATTCCAATCCATCGGTATGCTCTGACCTTACCGGCCGGACAGAAGGAGACTTTGCCTCACCGACTGCATCACGGCGTGTATCCGTCGGCCTCGCGGTCTTGGATGTTGACTGCTCATTCTTCACCTTGTTCTTGTTCTTCACAGCTTTGCTTTTCGAAGGTTTCGATGGTTTTGCAGCAACAGCTTTATCCGACTTGGGAGGCGTGAGAACCTGCCCTGAGGACTCGGAAGTCGTAGCCTTACCCTTGGTCACTTCGACTCCCGATCCATTAACGACATACTTATTGGAATTATCTGTAAAAACTCCACACGCACTCAAAGCCGGCAGGAAAGCCATCAGAAGTGAACCACCTACCGAGAAATAAGTACGACGAATTCTGTTTTTATCCATAAAAATATTCTGTTTTCTGTTACTATTAATGTAAATTTCTACAAAAATAACAATTTAAGAACTATTTCTCCCTCCCTCACTTATATTTTTTGTACATTTGTGTTGATTATCCTTACTTTGATTCCCATGAAACACTATTTTCTCCGTTCCGCAGCACTCATCGCACTCGTCGCCGGCGGCATGCAGTTTTCACATGCATCAACACCTAAGGTGACAGTGGATCGTCATGGCCGAATGATCAATTCCGAAACCCGCGCTGAAGTGCGTTACTACGGTACAAATTATACACTGCCATTCGCCCACGGATTTCGTGCAGCCAATGCGCTCGGTATAGACATCCGGACAGCCATCGATCGCGACGTCTATCATATGAGCCGCATGGGCCTGAACGCGTTCCGCATGCATCTATGGGATGCAGAACTCGCCGACAGCGTCGGGAATCTTGTTGATAACGAGCATCTTGCCCTGCTTGATTATCTGATAGCGCAACTCGAGAAGCGTGGGATCGACATTATTCTGACCGCCCAGACCAATTTCGGCAACGGATATCCTGAAAAAAACATCGATACAGGGGCATTTACATATGACTTCGAAAAATGCAGGATTCACGAAGATCCGAAAGCCATAGCTGCACAGGAAAAATATATTTCCGCTCTCTCGAAACATAAGAATCCATATACCGGCAAGACTTACGCCGACGACCCTTCCATAATTTCCATGGAGATCAACAATGAGCCATGCCATATGTCTTCCTCCCGGCAGGTAAAGGATTATATCAATACAATGGTCAAGGCGCTCCGACGTTCGGGATGGGAGAAGCCCATTCTATATAATGTGAGTCACAACGGCGATGTCGTCGACGGATATTACGACGCCGACATACAGGGCACCACATACCAGTGGTATCCCATCGGCCTCGTCGCCGGTCGTGAGCGCAAAGGAAATTTTCTGCCATACGTGGCCGACTACAATATCCCGTTTTCCGATCGCAAGCGTTTCGACAGAATGGCGAAAGTAGTCTACGAATTCGATCCTGCCGATATGCTTGAAAGCTATCTATTCCCTGCAGTTGCGCGCACATTCGCACGCAACGGATTCCAGTGGGCCACGCAATTCGCTTACGATCCCATTGATCTGGCACGCTTCAACACTGAATATCAGACGCATTATCTGAATCTTGCCTACACACCCCAGAAAGCTCTCGGCATGCGCATCGCCGCCCATGCGATGGCCAATACCCCTTATGAGCAGAATGCCAAACCGGTAAACTATCCTGTAGATTCCATTTTCAACGATATAACACTCAGCTACACCAATAATCTCGCATTACTTAATTCAACCAACGAATATATTCATACCAATTCCACCGACAAGATGCCGGTATCGCCCGATTCCCTGCTCTCTATTGCCGGATACGGCTCGTCGCCGCTGGTAGAATATAGCGGAAGAGGGGCTTATTTCATCGACAAAATTCCCGGCACGGACGTATGGCGATTAGAAGTGCTTCCCGACGTATTCTATACTTCCGATCCATTCGGAAAGCCCTCACTGCGCCGTGAATTCGCTCATATCATAAATGCCACGCATCCGATGTCGCTCAAGCTCCCGAATCTTGGAGAATCTTTCGCGGCCCGGAAAATCAGTCCGGAAAGAGGTCAGATAATTCTTGCAAAAGAGGGTACCATAACAGTGAATCCTGGAGTCTATTTCGTAGGCAAGGATGAAGCGCAAATCGACCGTATTGCCACTGACAACCGTCTGGGAGCCATCCGCATTGATGAATATGTAATGCCACCGGTCAAACAACTGCCCGTGGCGGTTAATCATACTCCAGTCAAATATCTGGCAGCAGGAGATTCGCTCGTGATTCGGGCAGAGGCCATTGCACCCACAATGCCCGATTCCCTAATTGTTTACCCCGATGATGTCTCTTTCTGGCGAGAGCACAATCGTCTGTACACCCTGCACAAAACAGCCCCCTACACATATGAAGCGACCATTCCGGCCATCGACATTGCCGGACGTGATAAATTCCGCTATCGCATAGTAATGCCAGATATAGCACAAGTAGACTCTACCCACCTTGCCACCTCTGCTGATATTACGTTCCCGGGAGCACTCTCCGGCAATCCACTCGATTGGGACAGTCCTGAGGGTGGAGATTATTATTCTGTAAAGATACTCGACAAAACCGACCCCATTGTGCTGTTTGACGCATCGGAAGGCTTTGACGGGATGGAACTCAGCACAATTCCGGACACATGGGGTCGCGCCCGCACAAAAATACAGGAACGCCTTCCTGTAGCTCCCGATGAACTGCAGGTGAACCTGAACGCCGGTAGCGATTCTATAGCTCTCGTCCTGACTAAATTTGTCAAACCAACGCTTGCTCCCCTCGCTGCGAATCTCAATGATAAGAATCTGATGGTCCGTTTCGGCGAAAACGCGTCGGTGGATTCAATCAAAGTTTCAGTTGTCAATTCCGACGGTGTAACATTCTCGACATCTGTATCGCCGGCAGCCGGAGAAACCGTATCAATCAATCCGTCTGAGATGACACTCACCCCGACACTGCTGGTGCCGGCGCCCTACCCCACTTTTTTGGGGCGTGAATACACTCCTACGGGATATGCGCGCGAACCGAGACTCACGGAAATCGAAAAAATACAGATTGTGGTACCAGCCGGGCCATCTGAATCGCCTCGAAACTTTTCTATTGTAGGAATATGGATTCAATAAAGCGTTGTAGAACCCAGCAACCTACAGCCTTTACAGAATATTAGGTTTACGCAGCAAGCATTTAACCTAAATTAGATAATTTCGACAAAGCTCACTACGTTAATACATCGTAAAATACACTCGGCAAATTAACATCCGCAAAATATATCAATGGTCGTCCCCGATCATAAATAACACGACTAACCTACCAATGAAACTTACCATTCTTAAGAATCTATTTTTTGCCTGCACTGCTTCGATAGCTCTCTGCGCCGGTTTTTCTTCCTGCGGTAACGATGAAGAGGAAGTTCCTCAGCCCGTAAACCCGGGTCCTGTTCCACCTACTCCTCCGGTCACTGACCCTGACGAGGCATTCGACAAAACTTTTGAATCGAAAGGTTTCGCCCGCGGAGCCGATATAAGCTGGGTAACCGAACTCGAGCACAAAGGTTATCAATTCTATCCCCGTGGCAGCGAGACACCTAAAGAACTTACCAAGCTGCTACGAAATAATTGTGGCGTCAACGCAATCCGCCTACGTGTATGGGTAAATCCCACCGGCGGGTGGTGCGGTCTTAACGATGTAGTTGCAAAAGCGCGCCGGGCCAAAGATTTGCGCATGCGCGTGATGATTGACTTCCATCTTTCCAACTCATGGGCTGATCCCGGTAAACAGTATGCTCCTATTGAATGGACTTCTTATACACCCCAGCAGACTGCCGATGCTATCTCCTCGCATGTGACCTCCACCCTTCAAGCCCTTAAAAACGAAGGCGTAAACGTATGCTGGGTTCAGATTGGCAACGAAACAACTCCTGGAATGCTTCACGAACTCGGCGGCAAGATGCAAGGCTCCAATGCCGGCGAATTCCCTCGCTATCTCAATGCCGGCTACGACGCCGTCAAAGCGGTTTATCCCGATGCTCAGGTCATTGTGCATCTCGACAAAGGTCAGGATGCAGCCACCTACAATTGGTTCTTTGATCTGCTCAATGCCAACGGAGGCCGGTACGATATGATTGGAATGTCGCTCTATCCAGAAATTGAAACGGGCTCCGGTTCCTCATGGAAGGTATCACTCGACAACAAAGCAATCGACGATTGCATCGCCAACATCAAGGCCCTGAACACGAAGTACGGCAAAAAAATCATTATGTCGGAAATCGGATTCCATTACACCAACTATCGCGGTGGATCGGCCACACTCACCAAATTCCTGAAAGAATTTTCTGCCGGCAATGTACTCGATGGCATATTTTACTGGGAACCAGAAGCTCCCGAACAGGAAGGCTATAAGAAAGGTGCGTTCGACAACAACCGTCCAACAACTCTCTTCGATGCATTCCTCGAGAAGCAGCTTACTCCCGTTCAACCATGACAGGCGGAGAAAAACTAAAGAACACATAACTACAACATCATAGTTTCTTCAATTCATGAAAAACAACTTTTTTCTCGTCGCGCCGACCTGCTTAGCTATTCTGGCGATTGCCGGAATGCAGGATGCGTCTGCGCGAACCGAGACCACACTCTCCTCGGGATGGCGTTTCGCAAAAATCGACAGTCTGGGCAAACAGGCGGACTGGCAAAACGTACGCGTTCCTCACGACTGGGCCGTCCATGAGCCATTCGACCGCAGCCACGACCTGCAGACAGTAGCTGTGGAACAGAATGGTGAAACCGAAAAAACAGAAAAGACAGGCCGCACGGGCGGTCTGCCATATATGGGCAAAGGCGTTTATACCACTGACTTCCAGGTAGCCGACACTACCGGTCTGGTTTACACTCTGGTATTCGACGGTGCGATGAGCAATCCTTCCGTCGAAGTCAACGGCACCAATGTTGGCGGTTGGGCATACGGATACAACTCATTCTTCCTCAATCTCCCTCAAGGCGTTATTCGCCCCGGCAACAACACAATACGCGTAGCGCTGGAGAACAAACCGCAGTCGTCGCGCTGGTATCCCGGTGCGGGACTATATCGCAATGTCCATCTGGTCGCCACTTCCAAAATTCACATCCCTGTGTGGGGAACCCATCTCACAACCCCCTATGTCACCGCCGACGAAGCTTCCATACACCTTACAATGGATATAGAAGGTGCTACCAAAGGACAGGCTGTAGAAGTAAAGACCGACATAATCGACCAGTCAGGTAAAACAGTTGCTACAAACAACACCCTGTATCATAGTCACGGACAGCCTTTCCACCAGAACTTCCTTGTTGCGAAACCCATGTTGTGGGATACCGAGACTCCGAATCTCTACAGTGCACGCACCACTCTCAGCATCGACGGCAAACCTGTCGACGAATATACAACCAGATTCGGTATCCGCTCTATAGAGTACATCCCAGAAAAGGGATTCTTCCTCAACGGAAAATACACCAAATTCAAAGGTGTCTGCAACCACCACGACCTCGGACCTCTGGGAGCAGCCGTCAACCGCGCTGCTCTCCGCCATCAGATCGAACTGCTGAAGGACATGGGAGCCAACGCCATCCGCACCTCCCACAACATGCCGGCGCCTGAACTTGTCGAGCTCTGCGACGAGATGGGAATGATGCTTATGGTCGAGCCTTTCGACGACTGGGGTTTCCGCCCCAAAAGTCCCAACGGATATGGTTCGATTTTCGGCGAATGGGCGGAGAAAGACATGGTCAACATGATCCGGCACTATCGCAACTCCCCATCTGTTGTGATGTGGAGTATCGGAAACGAGGTGCCCAGCCAATGGGGCCCGGACGGAGTGCAGGAACTACAGATGCTTCTCGACATAGCACATCGTGAAGATCCGACTCGCCCCGTAACCTGCGGCATGGACCAGATCGGAGCAGTGCTTGACAACGGTTTTGCCGCCGCACTCGACATTCCCGGCTTCAACTACAAGCCCCAATATTACGTCAAGGCCTACAACATGCTTCCGCAGCGGTTGATTCTCGGAACCGAAACTGCATCCACGGTATCTTCACGCGGAACGTATATCTTCCCGATGGAACTTAAAGCCAATGCAGTCCACGACAATCATCAGTCGTCGAGCTACGATACGGAATTCTGCTACTGGAGCAATATCCCCGACCTGGATTTCGCCATGGACGATGACTATCCATGGATGATCGGACAGTTTGTATGGACCGGCTTCGATTATCTCGGCGAACCTTCTCCCTACGATACCGACGCATGGCCCAACCATTCAAGCGTGTTTGGCATAATTGACCTCGCATCCATTCCCAAAGACCGGTATTATCTATACCGCTCGCAATGGAATACCAAAGACGCCACACTTCATCTTCTCCCCCACTGGACGTGGCCAGGCCGCGAAGGAAAGGTTACTCCTGTCGTGGCCTATACGTCCTACCCGTCGGCAGAGTTGTTTGTAAACGGCAAATCCATGGGTCGCAAGGCCAAAGCATCGGCCACTCCACTCGATTATACGAAAGTCGCCGGAAAACCCTATTGGGAACGTGCGAGCGTACAGGACATCCAGGCCCGCAATGATTCGCTTGCTATGGAACGTTACCGACTCATATGGGACGATGTGGTTTACCAGCCCGGCGAACTGAAAGTCGTAGCATTCGACGAAGCTGGAAATCCGGCTAAGGAACTTGTGGTCGCCACTGCAGGAAAGGCTCACCACATAGTGCTGACGCCAAACCGCACCGAAATATCCGCCGATGGCAATGACCTCGTCTACGTTACGGTTCAGGTCGCCGACAAAAACGGCAATATCGTGCCGACCGACGCACGCATGGTTTCATTCAAGGTGAGCGGCGCTGCCGAATTCCTGGCCACCGCCAACGGGGATCCGACCTGTCTGCTCAGCTTCGACGATCCCAAGATGAAATTATTCAGCGGTGCGGCCACCGCCATTCTGCGTGCGGCATCCACTCCCGGGCCGGCTACGCTCACGGTAACTGCACCCGGGGTTAAATCCGCTACAATTTCTATCGATGTGAAATAACACACTCACCGTCATCTTTTCCTGCATCTAATGTTCAAAACCGGAATTTGTCAGCATTTTGACGAATTCCGGTTGTTTTTTGAGTCCGAATTCTTCGGTTATTAATCAGTTTTTATATAAATTTGTGAGTAGAAATGAATCCTCAAATCTAAAATAACCCCACTATGGAAATGGAACAAAAAATTAAGAAAGTGTTCAAGGAAAAATTCGGTACAGAAGGCACGCTCTATGCCTCGGCCGGTCGTATCAACCTGATTGGTGAACACACCGATTATAACGGCGGCTACGTTTTCCCTGGCGCAATCGATAAAGTCATCATGGCTGAAATACGCCCCAACGAAACAGACAAGGTGCGTGTTTTCTCAATCGATATCGACGAATATGCCGAGTTCGGCCTCAATGAAGAAGACGCTCCCAAGCAGCAGTGGGCACGCTATATATTCGGCATTTGCCGTGAAATAATCAAACGCGGCGGCTCCGTGAAAGGCTTCGACGCCGTGTTTGCCGGTAATGTTCCCCTCGGTGCGGGCCTTAGCTCGTCGGCCGCTCTTGAAAGCTGCTTCGCTTTCGCTCTTAACGACCTCTTCAACGGCAACACCATCGACAAATTCGAACTCGCCCGCATCGGCCAGTCGACCGAACACAATTATTGCGGCGTGAACTGCGGTATCATGGACCAGTTCGCATCCATTTTCGGCAAGAAAGACCATCTGATGCGTCTCGACTGCCGTTCGATGGAATTTGAATATTTCCCCTTCAACATCGACGGTTACACCCTCGTGCTCCTCGACTCCAAAGTTAAGCACGCCCTTGTAGACTCCCCCTACAACAAACGCCGCCAGTCGTGCGAACGCGTTGCACAGCGCCTTGGCATCGAGACTCTCCGCGACGCAACCATGGAGATGCTCGACAAAGTGAAAGCCGACATCACCGCTGAAGACTATTCACGCGCCAAATTCGTAATTGAAGAGAAACAGCGCGTGCTCGACGTTTGCGACGCCCTCCAGCGCGGCGACTGCGAAACCGTCGGTAAAAAAATGTACGAAACCCATCAGGGCCTCTCCAAGGACTATGAGGTATCCTGCGTAGAACTTGATTACCTCAACGACATCGCCAAAGAATGCGGTGTAACCGGCTCACGAATCATGGGCGGCGGCTTCGGCGGCTGCACCATCAACCTGGTTAAAAACGATCTTTACGATAATTTCATCGCCACCGCCAAGAAGAAATTCAACGAGAAATACGGCCATGAGCCCGTGGTCTATCCCGTAATCATATCCGACGGCGCACACAAAGTTTCCGAATAATCAAGATTTTAATTTTATGCGGGCGGAGATACATCATCGAGGTATCTCCTCCCGTTTCAAATATCTGCAGATTGATTTCGCAGCCGCAAAAAGAGCTGCTACCTCATGAAACAACTCCTGTGGAATATCACCGATACGGAATTTTATCTAACCTATTTATAATCCCAACCGATTAAACTGACAATGAAACCTACATTATTCGTCCTCGCCGCTGGCATGGGAAGCCGTTACGGCGGTCTTAAACAGCTCGACTCGCTGGGCCCTAATGGTGAAACCATCATGGACTACTCCATTTACGATGCTCTTCAGGCCGGATTCGGCAAAGTGGTATTCGTAATCCGCAAAGACTTCGAGCAGGATTTCCGCGACAAAGTCCTCTCCAAATATGAAGGCCATGTACCGGTGGAAGTTGTTTTCCAGAGCACCGACAAACTTCCCGAAGGATATACCTGCCCGGCCGACCGCACTAAACCCTGGGGAACCAATCATGCCGTTCTCATGGGCAAAGATGTAATCAAAGAACCTTTCGCCGTAATTAACGCCGACGACTTCTATGGTCGCAATGCTTTCGAAGTAATTGCCAAAGAACTGGCGCGTCCCCGCGACAAAAAAGGAGACTACTGCATGGTAGGCTTCCGTGTAGGCAACACCATGACCGAAAACGGTTCCGTAGCCCGCGGCGTATGCGAGAATAAGGACGGCCTGCTTACTTCGGTCGTTGAGCGTACGGCAATCAGCTACGACAAGGATCATAACATTGTATTCACCGACGAAAACGACCAGGTTCAGACCCTTGACCCCAAGACTCCCGTCTCGATGAACCTCTGGGGCTTCACACCCGACTACTTCGAGTTCTCAGAACGTGAATTCAAAAAATTCCTCGACAAGGATCTCAACACCCCGAAAGCGGAATTCTTCATTCCTCTCTGTATTGACGCTCTGATAAATTCCGGAGAAGCAACCGTTAAGGTTCTCGATACCGATTCACGCTGGTTTGGCGTCACATACGCCGCCGACCGCCCCGGTGTGGTAGCCAAATTCGCCGAACTCCATCAGAACGGCACCTACCCCACTAAACTTTTCTAAGCCGAATCAGGCTGAAAGATTTAGAATCCGGAATCACAAAAACAACACAATTATGAAACCCAGAATTCTCGTTACCGGCGGCACTGGCTACATAGGCTCGCACACAGTTGTCGAGCTTCAGAAAGCCGGCTATCCAGTGGTTATCATCGATAACCTTTCCAATTCTAACAAAGAGGTTCTCGACGGTATCGAGCGTATCACAGGAATACGTCCCGAGTTCGTGGAGGCTGACTGCACCGACATCAAGGCCCTCGACAAGCTTTTCGCCGATTATCCAGGCATAAAAGGAATCATCAACTTCGCTGCAAGCAAAGCTGTCGGCGAGTCGATGCAGAAGCCTATCCTGTACTACCGCAACAACCTCGCCACACTCCTGAACCTGCTCGAAGAGATGCCCATCCATGGTGTGAAAGGCATTGTTTTCTCCTCGTCGTGCACCGTTTACGGCGAACCCGACGTAAATCCCGTAACCGAGCAATCGCCCATCAAAAAGGCGACATCTCCCTATGGCAACACAAAGCAGATTTCGGAGGAAATCATTACCGATGTAATCAATGCCGGCGCTCCCATCAAGAGCGTTATTCTCCGTTATTTCAACCCCGTAGGCGCCCATCCGTCGGCCGAAATCGGCGAATTGCCCAATGGTGTTCCTCAGAATCTGATTCCCTATCTCACTCAGACGGCAATGGGCATTCGTAAGGAGCTCAGCGTGTTTGGCGACGACTACAATACCCCCGACGGATCGTGTATCCGCGACTACATCGACGTTGTAGACCTCGCCAAAGCTCATGTTATAGCCGTTGAGCGTATGCTTGAGGACAAAAGCGATGAAAAAATCGAGATTTTCAATCTTGGAACAGGCAACGGCCTCTCCGTTTTACAGCTTATCAACACCTTTGAAGAAGCTACTGGAGTGAAGGTACCCCACAAAATTGTGGGGCGTCGTGCCGGCGATATCGAGAAAGTCTGGGCCAACCCGACATATGCCAACAAAGTGCTCGGATGGAAAGCAGATACCCCAATTGCCGATACCATGCGTTCGGCCTGGGCATGGCAGTGCAAACTTCGTGAGCGCGGCATAATGTAATTTCTTCCCCTCGCTCATATAAAAAATGCAGGTGTTGATCCGGAACGTTCCGGCCAACACCTGCATTTTATATTACCACTGGCTCAAATGAATTATCAGACCGTATGCGAACTGCCGTCGAAGCAATGGGTGCAGATCCGGCATTTAGGCAGACCTATGGATTTGACAAGGTTGTCGAGCGAATTGAAACGCAATGTGTCAAGCCCCAGCTTCAAACGGATGAGATCAACCATTCGTTCATGACGTTCAGTTGTTGGATCAGCATATTCATCGAGATGACGCGTACCTTCCTCCCCTTCCAGCTCGGCTATACACCTGCGCGTTATAAGCTCCATTTCGGTTTTCGACGACGTAAAGTTCAGGAACTCGCACGGATAAATAAGTGGTGGGCACGAAATTCTCACGTGGACCTTAGAGGCGCCACACCGACGTATATCAGCTACATTATCGCGCAATTGCGTGCCGCGTACAATTGAATCATCACAAAACGCTACGCTTTTGCCACGCATCAAAGCCTCGTTAGGTATAAGCTTCATTTTAGCGACAAGCTCGCGACGCTGCTGAGTACTTGGAGTAAAACTGCGGGGCCATGTCGGAGTATATTTCACAATACCACGTTTATACGGTCTGCCGATTGCCTGCGAGAATCCAAGTGCCATTCCAGTTCCGGAGTCAGGAATCGGGCTGACAAAGTCAATGGCGTCCTCATCATCGCTGCCAAGCAGATAACCATTGTCGTAGCGCATTTCATCCACATTCCTCCCTTCATACTCGCAGGGGGGATAACCATAATATGTCCAGAGGAAAGCGCAGATCTGCATCTCAGGTGCCTCCTTCCGAAGCACCTCAACCCCATTTTCGGCTGAAACCCTGACAATCTCTCCCGGGCCGAGTTGCCTTAGAAGTTCATAACCAAGATTGGCAAACGCGCACGTTTCCGAACCTACAGCATAATCCGTTCCATTGGAAGCCAAGGCGACGGGGGTTCGTCCCAGAAAATCTCTGGCCGCAATTATTCCGTCGGATGTAAGAATCAACATCGAGCATGAGCCTTTCACGCGACGATGCACATTGGAGATACCATCCACGAAACTCTTTCCTTCACAAATCAGTGCGGCCACCAGCTCTGTGGGGTTCACAATATCGTTGCTGTGTTCACAGAAATGATGGCCGCGGTTCAGAAGCTCCTTCTGGAGTTCGTCGATGTTGTTTATACGTCCTACGGTAGTAATTGCAAATTTGCCGAGATGACAGTTTATGATAATCGGCTGAGCATCCGTATCGCTGATTACTCCGATTCCCGCTTTACCGGAAAATTCATGGAGGTCGCCCTCGAATTTGGTCCGAAAATACGTGTTTTCGATATTGTGGATTGAACGCGCGAAATGGCCTTCGTTGACTGTTGCCATACCTGCGCGCCGTGTGCCGAGATGCGAATTATAATCGACACCATAAAACAGCTCGTCGACACAGCAGCCTTCGCGTTTCACTACTCCGAAAAATCCTCCCATACGCTTATATGTACTTAATACTGGTTTTAAATTTCTATTAAAGAATCGGCTCCGAAATCCCTGATGGCACGACGACCGATTATATTGTCCCACTGCATCGGAGAAATCCCGTTCCCGGGGCGCTTTACCGCTATATTATCCTCCGTAAAAATCTCTCCGGCTTTAATCTCCCGGGCAGCCACGATGCTTTTCCGAGCCACAACGATATTGGGTCGCTCGGAATCGCTGACGTGCTTACTGGAATCGCCAAGAGCCAACTCAATATTACGTATGGCATCCACCATAGCCTTCAGTTCATCCGGCTCGAGAGAAGCCTTGTGGTCAGGCCCGGGCAAAGACTTGTCGAGAGTAAAATGCTTTTCTATCACTCTTGCACCTATCGCCACAGCCGCTACCGGGACCTCTATTCCAACCGTATGGTCGCTATAGCCAACAGCGGCCGGCGTCAGTTTAAGCAGATCGCCCATGGCTCTGAGGTTAACATCGGCCATCGGTGTGGGATACTGTGTATTGCAGTGCAAAAGAATCACATTGTTACGAGGCGTTCCAACTTCCTCCAGAACTCGCAGAGCTGTTTCAATCTCAGCCAACTCACACATTCCAGTCGAGAGAATCACTTTTTCACCCCGACGTCCGATTTTCCTCAGATACGGCAGGTTCGTAATCTCTCCCGATGGAATTTTCCAGTAATCCATATCGAGCTCAGCCAGACAATCGATTGAAACCAAATCGAAGGGTGTCGACATAAATCCGATTCCTACTTCATTACATATTTTTTTCAACGAGGCATACTCGTCGAGCCGAAGATGGATCTTGCGGCACATCTCGAGTTGAGACTCCGCATTGCCCGTGGTTTCTTTCTGATACTCGGCTTTTGGTGCAATCGACGATATTACCAGTTCAGGAACAGCAGTCTGAAACTTCACATAGTCGGCTCCGGCCACCTTTGCCGCCCGAATCATTTCGACAGCCCGACCGTAATCGCCGTTATGGTTAACTCCGGCTTCCGCTATAATAATTACTTTATCGGTCATTTAAAAAAATATCATTTATAAAACACGACCTCCTGAGGATAACGACATATACGCGTGCCCGGACGCCAGGGAACATCCTGCTTCAATGGCAGACCGGCAAAATCGCTCAACATATATAGCGGAATATCCGCACCAGCATGTATCGAACAAACTGCCCCACCACCAAGCCGCGGGTTGATTTCCATCAGCAATGCCCGGCTATCGCCGGAGGTATCCGCATCGCGAAGGAACTGTAATGTAACAGGCCCACGCAACTGCAATGCTTTAAGTATCCGATGACTTGCATTTTCAATCTCACTATCGTGAATTGTCTCCGTCTCCGTGACTTCGCCTCCCGATACGGCGATGCGCTCTCGTGGAACGGCACAAACCACTTCCCCATCGGATGCCACATAACAATCGACAGTATATTCTCTCCTGTGCGCGATATATTTCTGAAACAGATACGTACCGGCCTCACTGCTGCCAGCCAGTTGGTCGTATTCCGCCTGACTAAGAATCCAGATCCCTTTTGAGGCTGATCCGAAACAGGGTTTTGCAATTATATCACCCTCCACCGGTTCATACTGCGGATTGGAAGGCAACGGGAAGCCAAGTTTATGGAAAAGCGCGTCCGCCTCTATTTTATTGAACATCAACGCGCTCATCTTTGCATCAGTACCTCCCGGAGTCCAGACCGAAGCATCGGCCGACGCATAGCGTATGGCAATCTCAACCGCCGGGTCGACAAACGGCAACAAAATATCTATCCGGTTCTCCTCCACAACCGTATGAAGGTGATCCATGATATACGGATCGTTCCATCGCAGGCCTTTAACCACGGTTGCGACTTGTGCAATAGGCACCTCGGATGTGAGTTCATAACTGAATAGATTCACTGCCATACCGAGTCGCGTTCCGGCACGCTTAATCATCCTTGCCATAGAAACGCGCTTGGCGCCTCCGAGCATCAGAATATTTACCGCCTGCTTCATGTCGTAATTCGTTTAAAGAGCAGTTAATAATGGATCATCGGTTGTATATATCGCTTTTGTAGCCGGCCAGGTGTTCGGGCTGGCAAATCCAGTCGATTGTCTTCTGTAAACCTTCCCTGAGCGATACCACCGGACGCCAATCGGTCAACGCCAGTATTTTGGTATTGTCGCCGCAAAGTCTTCTGACCTCGCTCTTCGATGGCCGCAGCCTTTGATGATCCACTACATATCTTACATCTGAATGCATCAGTTCCGCAATAGTTTCGAGAGTCTCCTTCATAGTAATCTCAGTACCGGTAGCGATATTGATTTCCTCTCCTTCGATTCCGTCGGCACGTCCCAAAGCGAGAAATCCCCGGCAGGTATCCGTAACGAAATTAAAATCGCGGGTGGGAGTAAGATCGCCCACCTTAATTTCTTTGGCACCGGAGGCAATCTGCGAGATGATGGTCGGAATGATAGCCCTGGCGCTCTGGCGCGGCCCATAAGTATTAAAAGGACGGGCTATGACCACCGGAAGCTCAAAAGCATTGTAAAAACTTTTAGCAATGGCGTCAGCGCCGATTTTTGTAGCTGAATACGGCGACTGAGGCTGCCGAGGATGCTTCTCGTCGATAGGCACATAAAGTGCTGTACCATAGACTTCGGATGTAGAAGTGACTACAACGCGCTCCACATTGCAGTCCTTTGCCGCCTGGCATATGTTGAGTGTTCCCGTCACGTTTGTGTCGACGTAGCTTTCAGGAGCTATATAGCTGTATGGGATAGCGATAAGAGCCGCAAGATGGAAGATGGTATCGACATCGCGGGCTATATGACGGCAGAATGCTGCGTCGCGGACGTCGCCACATACCACTTCAAGATTCGGATGATTGTTGCCCTCAAGCCATCCCCAGTTGTTAAACGAGTTATACTGGCTCAATGCCCGTACTTTTATTCCTTCCGCCAAAAGAAGGTCTACAAGATGCGAACCGATAAAGCCGTCGGCACCGGTGACGAGTGCGTGTTTCATATCTCTTGCCATAAGCCTTATATTCTGTTATACGATTGTTTATCCTTGTTTTTTAAGTCGGTAGCCATAGGTCTTGCCGTCGACGGGCGATGTGAACGTAAGGTATGATTCTCCCCCGCTCTGCGACTCAATCTTCAGCTGTGTGACTCCTCCGACTATAAAATGTGAATCGGGAAACGGCGCATATATACCGTTGCCGGCTTCTCCTTCGGCCGACGGGTTGTTGTCGTCTGAATTTCTGAAGTTAACGAACAGGTAGCCGTTATCTTCATTCCAGGTAGCATAGTGTGTGTCAGCATAGCTCTCAACGGCATTCTGGTTGACGCGCACCATTCCAAATACATCGTTCTGGAATTTCCAGAAAATATTCCCCTCGTAACCAGCATCGGAGGTACCGTCGACGGTAATCTCCGTAAGTTTCCACGTCCCGAACCACGGGCCAATGTCGCCGTTGTTACGGGTGCAACTGCAAATACCTGTCATAATCATAACAGAGACAAGAGCCACAGCCAGTTTGCGGATAATATATATTGTCTGCTTAAGCATAAATAGCGGAAAAATATTATTATGATTAAAGTTTCAGAAGCCCGCGATACTTCACCGTCAGACATGCGCCTAAGTTATCGCCGTAGAGTTCCCCATGGTCGAACGCAATCTGGGCGTTAACCGAGAGTCCCGGAACGCGACTTACGTTGTATGTCCCCTCGAACATCATCGACGTGTCCGACGCCGGATTAAGAAGAGGCATAAATGGCGTGCCCCAGCTACGTCGGTATCCGCCGAGCACACGGTAGGAAAAGTCCTTGCCGACCTCACCCTTTATACCGATATGGAATCCACGAACGAGATTGTTGGTAAACTCCATGATTCCGTTCTGATTGTAGATAGGCGAACGAAGAAACGGAGTGCCGATGCTCATGCCATAGTACTGGTAGCCGTTGTATTCGTGGTTATTGTAATAATTGTCGCCACCCTCGGCTCTGCCGGTAATAGTCGTATTGCTGAAGTCATCCGGATCCCAGTGAAACGGACCCGACTGATTGGTAAAATCAAGATACTCGACAACAGCGCCCGACACGATTGCCCTGCGGTTGGCGGCGAATTCCAGACCCCACAGACCATCAAACCCGTTCAAGAATCCGATTCCCGAACCGTCCTCCCAAGGCTTCTGAAGATATGCCTTGATTTCCATGCCGTTGCGGAGTCTGTAGCGCATATGTATATCCCAGCAACCCAGGGCACTCCCTGAAAAATACTCCTTACCTTCATCTTTGGGAATCAACATCTTGAAGAACTTACTGAAACTCTTGGAAAGTTCTTTCGACATATATATCTTCCCGGCGGAGTAATAATCGGTATTTCCGCCGAACATCGAGCCTACCTGCATACCGATTGTAACCGAGAACGGTTTTGAAGGCTTGGTGCGGAAATAGCATCGTTTATAAGTATAAAGCGCGCCCTGATTGAGATGGCCGCTGTAATAGTTGAAGTGATTGCGCATCCAGGCATTGTCGGTGAACTTCCCATAGGAAAGTTCGCCTTGAATCTGAACCCAGCCTTTTGTAAACGGAATATTCTGGAAATCTGTAAAGCCTGCTCTTACCTCCGGAATCGGACGCGCGTTGCCGCTCTCAACAAAATCTCCGCTGCTAAGTTCATTGTTAAGCAACGCGGAGCCACGTTCCTTCAGTCCGACCGTAAGAAACACGCCGCGGTATTTCACCTCTCCGTAAAGCTGCTGAATCCAGAAACGCGACGGATGCTGCGGATTTTGCGCCCACACATTGTCGTTTCCATCATAACGCAGATAATCCACATTGCTTCCATATCCTGCAATCAAATCAGCACCATATCCATAGCTGAAACGGGAGGCAGTATCCATGTCATGCCAAATATGTCCACGCACAATGGCAGATTTGCTTTGGGTAATCACCCCATGGCGATTCGACGCAATATAATATGGCGCGAAATCATTATTGCCAGCCGCACCGGTTACTCCAGTCTCCCAGTTGACCTCATGGTCTCCGGCATTCATATTAAAACCGACGCAAGCCGACGCGATTGCGATTCCGAATACTATTGTCCGAGGAATTTGCATAAGCGATGAGTCAAATCGTTGTTATATAATCCTTAGAAACCTCACTACAGAAAATATTACGCCTCATGGATTTAACAGATGGGTATCCGCCGCATCAAATGTCTCTATATGGCGTTGCTTTTTCTCTTCGAAGATATCCTCGATGGTGAGGAATATACCGGTCTCCTCCACATCGCCGAATTCATCGTTGATAGCCGTTCCGAAAATCTTCATTGTAGGCGACAGGCTCATGTAGGCATTCACAAGAGGGGGAATATTGATGCCATGATCCCGGATAGCCGCATTAAGTATACGGTAGTCCTCCTTGAAATCGTTGCCGGGAAACATTGAGGCGTATTTCTCGGCGGGGAGATCCGCTGCAATGGGCTTAAACGGCCGAACAAGTCGGTCCGGATCGGGGAAATGCTTTCGTAGAAAATACAGCAGCATGTCGCGGCACTCCCGGTCATAGCCGGGATACATCGTGAACTTACCGAAAAGATGTCGGATTTCAGGATGCAGCACCGTAAGTGCGCCAAGACCATCCCAAAGATTATCGAGGGCGAACAATGCCTTTGCTCCGGCTTTCGACGACTGATACTCCAGTCTGACAAACGACCGTCCGAGTTCTATGGTGTAAGGGAGATAGTCTGACATGAAACGCTCGGAAAATCTGAACATATGCGATGTGGCAATCCGGGGGGAGCCATCGGAATTTATATGGATATCACGTCCGAGAATAAACCTGTAGCCGCCGGTAATCAGCTTTTCCTCCGGATCCCAAACCAAAAGCTGGCGACATGGAGGATCCATCAAATCGAATTCATCAATGTCGCAGTCTTTTCTAGTGCCCCCCCCCGCCGTGCGGAAAGCGATTTCCCGAAGACGTCCGATTTCTCTCATGACGTTGGGGGCGCAGTGAGCGTCGACAATGTATATCTCATTGTTCCCTTTGTTGGTCTTACGCATGAAACGTTCAGCCGTCAGTTCAGCCTCAAGCAATTTTACGTCAACTGGATCTATGATTTCTTCTGCCATGCAGCACTTAAAATTTACGATTTTTGAACCGGATGAGGCGAAGCGTCGCACTTCATATGATAAACTTCGCTCTGAATGGAGTCGGCCATACCACGTGCGTCGCGTTTCTTGAAGAGATCGGCGTATGGTATCGTGTTGCCGACAGACACCGTATATTTCCTTCCGCGACTTCCGACCATCTCGCCGGGCAGAAGTACCTGCTCTAGGTTGAACGGTATGCCAAGACGCTTGCGTAGATTCGCACAGCGGTAAAATTTCATCGAATTAGCGCCGTCGAAATACAGCGGCACTATATCGCGCTGATGCTTTCTGGCCTGGGTGACAAACGATTTCTGCCAGCGCAGGTCGCACACCATCTTGCGGGACTCTCCGATGAAATCAACCTTACGGTAGCGCGAACATATACCGGCCGGAAATATAATTATGGGATCTCCGCCGGCCAAAGTAGCGTCGAGTCTCTCCATAGCCTCACGCGATTGGCCACCGAACTTGTTGATAGGCAGGAAAACGTTCTCCAGGGGTTTGACCGCCATTAAAAGATCGTTTACAACAAACCATACCTGGCCACCATAATGTTTCTGGACAAGATATGTAAGCGCCAGACCGTCAAGCCCACCAAGCGGATGGTTAGAGACGAGAATCACACGACGGTTAGCGGGATCCGGCAAACTCCGGGTGGCGTCCCATTCAACAGTCACGTCGAGCGAGTCAAGCACTCCCTTGCAGAATTCCGCACCTGTCTTGCCGCAATTCGCCTGCAGAAGCTCGTTGAGCTCATTCTGGCAGATCAGACGCTCCAGCCATTTTACGAGGCTATGTGGTAAAAATCGATACACCCCGGGCACACGCGCACGAAGCACCTTGTCGAGATCGATCTTCATCACTTTTTCCTGATCCATATTGAATTAATAATTCACACTGAATTAACGGCATAGAGGAAGTACAACCGGCACATTCCCGTTCAGCCGCCATCATGGCGTCTTTATATTGGCAAAATTAAGCAGAATTTCATATTTTTGCACACTATAAACTGAAAAATTTCACCGCAATTGGCCACATTTGACTCTTTCATCCGCCTTATCGACAATCTTTCAAAATCTACGGCAACGCTTGTACGTGTGATTCTGATGGGTCGGAGAACAGATTTTCCACGTCTGCAGACATGCAGAGGTGATGCCCTTATCATCCTCGGTAACGGCCCGTCGCTCCGGGATAATCTCGACCAGGATATGGCGGTACTGCACTCACACGATACGCTTGCGGTAAACTTCGCAGCAACTACGCCCGAATTCAAGTCGCTGCACCCACGATATTATGTACTAGCCGACCCTCATTTTTTCAATAATACGGAGGATGCGAACGTCAGTCGGCTGATAGAGTCGCTCTCTGCGGTAGATTGGGAACTCATTTTGTTCGTACCGGCCCAAAGCGCCCGAAAGGTACGCAGGATGATTTCCAACCCCAATATAAGAATCGCCGGATTCAACATGCTTGCTGCCGAAGGATTCTTATGGCTCTCACAGCAGCTTATGCAACGGCATATGGGCATGCCACGCCCACGCAACGTGCTGATTCCATCGCTGATGATCGGAATTTGGCTCGGATACAGCAGGATTGTGGTTCTCGGAGCCGACCATTCATGGCTAAAGACACTCAGCGTCGACGACAACAATAAGGTGGTATCCGTCCAACCGCACTTCTACAAAGAAAATCCTCAAGAGATAGAACGCATAACCAAGACATACGATTCAAGACGTCTGCATGAGGTACTTGAAAGCATGTGTATAGCTTTCAAAGCCTACCACTCTATAGAAGCGTTCGCTCGCCACCGCGGAGTGGAAATTCTCAATGCCACTCCTGGATCGTATATCGATGCTTTCCGCCGCGCGAATCTGCAGGCCGCACTGACTGACGGCAAAACTTTGACCAACAGGAAATAACCCCGTATGGAATACACCACAATAGTTGCTCCGTCGGAATCGCAGTTCACCGAACAGCGTAGCCGCTTTCTCGCCTTCGCCCATCCGGTCGAAAGTCCGGAAGAAGCAAAACAGGTCGCAAAAGACTACACACGTCGCTTTTTCGACGCGCGCCATGTTTGCTGGGCTTACATGATAGGAGCTGAACGAACAGACTTCCTATCGACCGACAACGGAGAGCCATCGGGCACTGCCGGCAAACCGATTCTTGGCCAGATCAATTCGTTCGGACTTACCAACGTCATTGTAGTCGTGGTCCGCTATTTCGGCGGTATAAAACTCGGGACGTCCGGACTTATCGCCGCATATCGTCAGGCCGCACGCCAGGCTATCGAAGCCGCGGAGATAATAACATGCCATGAAATGGGGCAGATTGCCCTTACGTTTCCATTCGTATCAATGAACGGAGTAATGAAAATCGTAAAAAGCCGGGCGATCTCCATCACCTCTCAGGAATTTGACAATACATGCCGTATGGCTCTGGCACTCCCTACGGCCATGATTCCGGAAATATCCCGACTGCTCACCGACGTGGAGGGCGTAAGTATAATATAGAATTCAGCCAGGCTGAATATACATATTGTTTTGCTCATCAAGTAATTTCGACAGACCTGTTCATTCCCACGTCAACAGGGTGCGCAAAAGCTATGTTGCGAAACATATAAATCCCTATTGCCATTCAGAGTTTTTTTCGCTAATTTGCGCTCAGAATCGCGTTTCGAAGCGGTTCCTCTCCCCGGCCTTTATAATTCATTTCAAAAAACTCTAATAGCATGAAGGTTTATCAATCCAACGAAATCAAAAACATCTCTCTGCTCGGCAGCAAGGGATCAGGAAAAACCACACTCGCGGAAGCTATGCTCTACGAGTGTGGAGTTATAAAACGCCGCGGCACGGTTGAGGCAAAAAACACTGTGTCCGACTATTTCCCCGTTGAGAAAGAATACGGCTATTCGGTATTCTCCACCGTTTTCTACGCCGAATTCCTTAACAAGAAACTCAACGTAATCGACTGCCCGGGAGCAGACGACTTCGTTGGCAACGCAATCACAGCCCTCAACGTTACGGATACAGGTGTGATTCTCGTTGACGCCCAGTATGGCGTGGAAGTGGGGACACAGAACATTTTCCGCACAACCGCATCGCTTAAAAAGCCTGTGATTTTCGCCATCAACCAGCTCGACGGCGAAAAAGCCGATTATGAAAACACACTCGAACAGATGCGCGAAATCTTCGGTAAGAAGATTGTCCCCATCCAGTATCCGCTCTCGTGCGGCCCGGGCTTCAACGCCATGATCGACGTGCTGCTCATGAAAAAATACTCATGGGGGCCTGATGGAGGTGTTCCAACTATAGAAGAGATTCCCGCAGAAGAACTTGATAAGGCACAGGAACTTCATCAGGCTCTTGTGGAGGCCGCTGCCGAAAACGACGAGACTCTAATGGAGAAATTCTTCGAGCAGGGACATCTCTCGGAAGACGAGATGCGTGAAGGCATCCGAAAAGGTCTGGTAGACCGCTCGATTTTCCCGGTGTTCTGCGTAAGCGCACTTAAGGATATGGGCGTTCGCCGCATGATGGAATTCCTCGGCAACGTAGTGCCTTTTGTCGACGACATGCCCGCGCCTGTCGATACCGCCGGCGACACCATCGCTCCCGACAGCAACGGCCCCCTGAGCATCTATATGTTCAAGACTACCGTAGAGCCACACATCGGCGAAGTACAGTATTTTAAAGTAATGAGCGGAACGCTCAACGCCGGTGCCGACCTCGACAACGTAACCCGCGGAGGCAAGGAACGCCTTGCCCAGATCTACTGCGTATGCGGTCAGATAAAGACTCCGGTGGATAAGCTGTGTGCCGGCGATATAGGTGCCACCGTGAAACTGAAAGATGCACGCACCGGCAATACTCTTGACGAGAAAGGATGCGAAATCGCGTTCGACTTCATCAAATATCCCGCACCGAAATATTCGCGCGCCGTTCGACCCGTTACGGAAAGCGACGCCGAAAAACTGTCCGGTATCCTTACCCGCATGCACGAGGAAGACCCGACCTGGGAAATCGTGCAGAGCAAGGAGCTGAAACAGACCATCCTTTCTGGCCAGGGAGAATTCCATCTGCGCACACTGAAATGGCGCGTGGAAAACAATGACAAACTCCCCATCATCTTCGAGGAGCCCAAAATTCCTTATCGCGAAACAATCACAAAAGCTGCCCGCGCCGATTACCGCCACAAAAAGCAGAGCGGTGGTGCCGGCCAGTTCGGCGAAGTTCACCTGATTATCGAGCCATATTCGGCCGATGCACCAATGCCGGACACATATCGTTTCGGCAATCAGGAGTTCAAAATGAGCGTTCGCGACACACAGGAAATTCCCCTGCAATGGGGAGGCAAACTCGTTGTCCACAACTGCATCGTGGGCGGCGCAATAGATTCCCGCTTTATCCCTGCTATTGTGAAAGGCCTCATGGACCGTATGGAGCAGGGGCCGCTTACCGGATCTTATGCCCGCGACGTGCGCGTCTGCATCTACGACGGCAAAATGCATCCCGTTGACTCAAACGAGATTTCCTTCCGCCTTGCAGCCCGCAACGCATTCTCGGAAGCATTCCGCAATGCAGCCCCCAAAGTACTCGAACCCGTATACGACGTTGACGTAATGGTGCCGTCCGACGTTATGGGCGATGTAATGAGCGATCTTCAGGGACGTCGTGCAATCATTATGGGCATGTCGAGCGAAAACGGCTTCGAGAAAATCTCCGCCAAAGTGCCCCTCAAGGAAATGGCATCCTATTCAACCGCTCTCAGTTCTATAACCGGCGGACGCTCGTCGTTCACCATGAAGTTCGCATCCTATGAACTTGTGCCCGGCGACGTTCAGGAGAAACTCCTGAAAGAATATGCCGAAAAGAATGCCGACGAATAACACCATCGTCTAACCTTCATTTTATCAATACTTTCGCAAGGCGATGTGCCGCAACCGGCACATCGCCTTCCTTAACCAAACAAACGCATCCAAACACATTCCACATCACAATTTTAGGGCAAAAATTCGTTTCGGAGAAGTTCCCGGTGGAATTTTTGAAAGAAAAATACGTTGTTTTGTAAATTTTTTATGAAAAGAACTTTGAATTCGAAAAAAGGTTGTTATATTTGCGGATGCAATGGAAAGCGACGCTGATTTAGATGCTTTTACTCCAAACGACCATAGCGTCGGCTCCTCCATGGCAGAGGAGTTGCTATTATTTTGCACAACATTCAATCACCTTTTTATAACCCTTTAAATTCATTCCACACGATGAAAGAATTAGTAGCTAAAATCAGCGAGCTTTGCGCTGCATTTGAAAAAGAAGCCAAACTTAACGTTGAAAACGGCAATAAGGCCGCTGGCACACGCGCCCGCAAGGCTTCCCTCGAGCTCGAGAAACTCATGAAGCAGTATCGCAAGGATTCCATCGAGGCATCGAAATAATCGCCCCGGATTCCTACACAGACACGTACACAGAAGAACCGACTGTTTGCCGGATTATACCGGACAAAACGGTCGGTTCTTCTATTATATCTTCTGTAGAAACTTGAAACAACAGACTTTTACATGTCGTCGTTTCGTGGATTATTATTGAGGATGCGTGTATCCTGCTTTTCAAGACATTTGTCAGCGCGGTTATGGTCAGCACGATTAATGTCGGCACCCCGATAATCTCTCCGCGGCTCTGCCGCTTTTGTAGTGTGTTTTTTGCAAGCCATAATATAAAAGGATTATTTAGTAACTGTTCAAATTATCTTATACTTTCCTGATATAATTATTTCTGGCAGTTACTTATCAGTTAAATCGTCAGATGGACTTTCCATCATCCATATTATACCAACAATCCCGGCCGGCGGCAGGTTCATACTATATTCAACAATCCTATAGGAATTACACGCTTACATCAGCAAGATGTCTCATCGATTTCAAGCGGCAATCTACACAGTTCGTCTATATAATCAAGTATTTCGTTGCGCCCACGCTTATCGACCGACGATGTGCGGAATACCGGAGGCAGCTCTTCCCACTGATTGAGAAGCTCAGCGCAATATGCCGCTGTCGAAGCCTTCGCAGCTGTTGAAGAAAGTTTATCTAGTTTGGTAAACACAATGCAGAACGGTACACCATTCTCCCCAAGCCACTGCATGAATTCCATGTCGTTGCGCTGCGGCTTATGGCGTCCGTCGATTAGCAGAAAAAGACACGTCATCTGCTGACGGTTGAGAATATAGCTCTCAATAATACGCTTTATTTCCGCACGGCTTTCCTTACTGCGCTGTGCATATCCATATCCCGGCAAATCAACCAGATACCATTGGTCGTTTACAAGAAAATGATTGATAAGCAAAGTTTTACCCGGCGTTGACGATGTCTGCGCCAACGCCTTCTGCCCGGTCAGCATATTTATCAGCGATGATTTGCCCACATTAGACCGGCCGATAAACGCGAACTCATGGCGTGCGTCGGATGGACATTTCCGATAGTCGGTATTGCTTATTACGAAACATGCGCTGTTTACAATCATTTGATTATGCAGTTAGTTGGTGAATGTTTATAACCGGCGTAGGTATCAACGATCTGCCGCGGCCGTAGACTGTTGCTGGCGACGGGCAATCTCAATAGTGCGGTTAAGTCGTTCACGTTCCACCTGAAGGTCGCGTGCCCGAATGGTTGCTGCGCTATAGGCATAAGCCTTCCCGACACCTTTAAGGACAGCCGGACTGATTTTTACCGACTTCTCCCCTCTGACGCCATAGAATATAACGGATGCACCCGCTACCTGGTTTGCTGCTACGGCATTTCTGGCTATAACACCGATTGTATCCGACTGCGCTGGCGAAAATGTAATGACTTCCGCCCCGCCGATACGATAATTGCTTTCACCATCGTATGCCACGTTCTGCGTACGGGCGTTGCCGGCGGATGTCTTCAGTCCTATCGACTGATGTTTCAGATTGCCCGCAGGATTGACCGAAGATACAATATAGAACTCCCCTATCTCGCTTACACGTGCCTCGATGCCCGTTGTGTTCATGAAGTCCGGACGATAAAGTTCCGGCGCAATCCAATAGCCTTCTATCATCCCGGGGGTCTTGATCCATTTCATTTGAGTCTTAAGACTTTTCAGAGTCTCGATATCGGCGTTGTATGTAGAATCGACGGCTGCCAATGCTTTTGTGGCTTCAGCTTCGATTACTTTCGGCCGCATGGCCATGGCCTCTCTCTGCAATGCGGTCTCTGCCGGAAATGTTTTCTGCAGGGAATCAAGAAGAGCTATCGACGAAGCGTAATTTCCGCTGCCGAAGTCATTCTCTGCCATAGTGAGCAGATTGCGCGCGTCGGGATTCTCGGATTTCGATGAGCATCCACTGCCGACAATGGCCAATCCGGCAATCAAACAAGCCGTATATAATTTGATTTTCATATCAGGATTATATTAAATTTTATCAGTGTCAGACGAAATAAGAAGAGAATTACAGCGCACGCTGAACATCCTTAACGCCCTTGGCCGTAGAAATCTTTTTAATCAATTCCCGAAGTGTCCGCGTATCGCTTACTCCGACTGTCAGATGGCCTTGGAATATACCATCGTGGGAATCAATCGAAATATTGCGGAGGGTAGCATTTTTCTCCTTGTTGATAATCGACGTGATATTGGTCACGATACCGATATCATCGCGCCCGACAATTCTCAGAGTGGCGGCAAACTGATCTCCGATCTTTCCCGACCATCTTGTCGCAATCATACGGTAAGGATAGCGCTCGCGGATATTGCGTGCGTTGGGGCAGTCCGTGCGGTGTATTTTGATTACACCTTCCGACGATATGAATCCGAACACCTCGTCGCCATAGATGGGATTGCAACAGCGTGCGAAACGGTATTTCATCCCCTTGATATCGTTGCCAATCACAAGCACATCCGATGAAGCTCCGCTCTTTCCTGAATCCGAGGCGTCAGGGGCCGTATCCTGCGACTGCAACGAAAACTCCTCGGCCGACACCCTGCGCGGATGTTCCACCGCATCATGTAGCTGAGTGTCGAGAGCGACATAACGCTCAGCCACAGCGTTGGTGTCGAGTCGACCGTCGGCTATGTCATTGAAGAAGTCGGTGGTCGTCTTGAACCCCATCTTCTTGATGAGCTTGCTCAATGTAGACTCGTCGATCTCGATTTTACGGTTCTTGAACCGCCGCTGCAGCATCTCCTTCCCGAGCTCCGCCGAGCGGTTGGCCTGCTCCTTGAGAGCCTGACGTATTTTATTCCGTGCCTTTGACGTGACTACGATGTTGAGCCAGTCCTGTTTGGGCACTTGATTCGACGAAGTCAGAATCTCGACAGTATCGCCGCTATGCAGCCGATAGGCCAGCTTCTCGTTTTTATGGTTCACACGCCCACCGCTACAACTGCATCCGAGACGCGAATGAACGGCAAACGCGAAATCAAGCAATGTGGCACCGGCAGGAAGGCGGTAAAGGTCGCCTTTCGGTGTAAATACGAAAACTTCCTTGTCGTAGATGTCCATCTTGAAGTTCCGCATCAGTTCCATCGGACCCTGTTCGGCCGTTTCAAGGATATCACGAACATTGTTCATCCACGTATCGAGGTTAGACTCGCTCTTGATTCCTTTGTATCGCCAATGGGCAGCCAGACCTTTTTCCGCAACCAGATCCATACGTCGGGTACGAATCTGCACCTCGACCCATTTGCCCTCGGGGCCGGCCACGGTGATATGCAGACTCTCGTATCCATTCGATTTAGGAATGGATATCCAGTCCTTCATTCTCGAAGGATTAGGGCGATACATGTCCGTAACCACAGAATACGCCATCCAGCAGTCGGTTTTCTCGCGCTCCGGAGGCGTATCGATAATAATGCGGATAGCAAAGAGATCGTAGATGTGGTCAATGTCGTTCTTCTGCTTCTTCATCTTGTTCCAGATGGAGAATATAGACTTCGTACGACCCTTTATATCGAATTTCAAGCCAAGCGACTCGAGTTTGGCTTTCACAGGCCCGATAAATGCGGAAATATAAGCGTCGCGGGCGTTTTTACGTTCGTTGAGCTGACGCGCAATCGAGGTATACGTCTCACGGTCGGTATACTTCAGCGACATATCCTCAAGATCGCTCTTTATCTTATACAGCCCGAGCCGATGCGCCAAAGAGGCATACAGATAATTAGCCTCGTAGGCTATGGACTTGACCGACTCCTCGTCGGGATGATGGTTGATAAGCCGCATCAATACGAGGCGATTGACAATCATGATGATTATCACGCGGATATCCTCGGCAAAAACCAGCAGCAGGCGGCGGAAATTCTCACTGTCGGCAGCCGTACCGCGACTGTAAAGTGTGGAAACCTTAAGCAGACCACGCACCATTTTGGCAATATCGGCACCCCAGACGTTCTCCACCCCTTCGGGAGTAATATATTCCGACTGACATAAGGGATAAAGCAGTTGCGCCACCACCATATTGCGGTCCGGACTCACATTCTCGCAAAGTGCCACAGCCGACCGGATTGCACGCGTAAGTTGTGAGTTGCCAAAACGGTCGCGGCGGAATGCACCTGCCCGCTCGCCCGAGGCAAGAAGCGGGCGCAGCGCCGCACCATCGGAGGGTTCGGCCACCTGGGCCGTAGCGCGCAGCAGTGCTGCGAAATCAGACCGCAGAGCATTCAGCTCGTCGGCACGCAAACGGTTTCCACCATCTACTGTCGGACGAATATTGTCGGGGGTTACGGATGGTTTCATTTCGATATACCGATATTCTAAATCAAGACGCACATAGCCAGTGAACACCACCGGCGATGCAAATCATTCGGGAGCACGCTTCCCATGCTCGATTATATAATCCTTAACTTCCTGGAACAGATGGGTTGCGAACACAAAGTCATTAAGAGCTTCGTTGGCAGTGGTGAAGATCCGTTCCTTGTCTCCTACCCACTCACGGTATCCCTTGTTGATGAATACGATATTCTCACCAATGCCAAGCACCGAGTTCATGTCGTGGGTATTAATAATCGTGGTGATATTATACTCATGGGTGATGTCGTGAAGCAGCTCATCTATAAGAATCGACGTCTTCGGGTCGAGCCCGGAGTTAGGCTCATCGCAGAAGAGGTAGCGAGGATTCAGGGCGATGGCGCGGGCAATAGCCACGCGCTTCTGCATGCCGCCGGAAATCTCCGAGGGGTATTTGGACTCGGCGCCCTTAAGATTTACACGCTCCAGACAGAAGCGCGCGCGATCCAGCATTTCATCGCGACTCATATCGGAAAACATCACCAGCGGAAACATGACATTGCCAAGCACGGTTTCCGAATCGAACAAAGCCGACCCTTGAAACAGCATTCCGATTTCCTGGCGCAGCTTCTTCACCTGGTCTGTCTTCATTTTCATGAAATCACGTCCGTCGTAAAGGATTTCTCCTTCTTCCGGACGCACCAGCCCCACAATGGACTTCATCAGCACGGTCTTTCCCGAGCCGCTCTGCCCGATTATGAGATTTGTCTTACCGCTGTAGAACTTCGCGCTGACGTCGTGGAGAATAGTCTTCCCGTCGAACGATTTAGTTATATTCCTTACCTCAATCATTGCAGCAGAAGTTTAGTAAGTAGTACATCAAACAGAAGAATCAGGATACTGCTTGAAACCACAGCGTTTGTGCTCGCCTTTCCCACTTCGAGAGCGCCCCCCTTCACATAGTAGCCGAAATACGATGCAACCGATGCGATGATGAACGCAAAGAAAAGGCTTTTGATAAGGCCATACCATACGTACCATTCCTGGAACATAGCCTGAAGCCCATACACATATCTGGAGACACTGATAAGATCCGTAAAAACAGCAACGAACCAGCCGCCTACAAACGATGTCGCGATACAGAACACCACAAGCACAGGCATGAAAGCAACAAATGCCACAATTTTCGGGAGAATAAGATAGTTGGCCGAGTTTACCCCCATGATATCGAGGGCATCAATTTGCTCGGTCACGCGCATGGTGCCTATCTCGGACGCGATATTGGAACCGACTTTCCCGGCCAGAATCAGGCAAAGAATCGAATTCGAAAACTCAAGCAGAACGATATCGCGGGTAGCCAGGCCGACCGAATATGCCGGAATCAGAGGCGACGATACGTTGAGCTGCATCTGTATGGTAATAACCGCACCGATGAAAAGGGATATCACAATCACAAGTGGAATGGAGTCCACTCCGAGCTTGATTATCTCCTGAATCGTGCGGCGCCCGAATATATTCCATTTGTCAGGCAGCGAGAACGTACGCTTCATCAGAAGCGAATACTGGCCAAGCTGCTCGAGCGATTTTATCAGAACCATAACTATAGATTTTGTCGGTTTGCATAGTTTGCAACAACAAAGTTAGCGTTTTTTCATAAAAATCCGCCTGCCGAGGCTATCCGGTTGAAGGATTTTTCGTAATTTCGTGAAATTATTAATCTCCATCATCAGTCAGCTCATGCTAATTATCGGTATCGCAGGTGGAACCGGTTCAGGCAAAACCACCGTAGTCAATAAGATTATCTCCTCGCTTCCCGCCGGAGAAGTAGCTGTAATACCCCAGGACTCATATTATAAAGACTCGTCGCATATCCCCGCAGCCGAACGCAGTAAAATCAATTTCGACGAGCCGGCCGCAATCGAGTGGACCCTTCTGGTCGACCATCTCAAGCGTCTGCGCGATGGCGAGTCAATCGAAATGCCCACATATTCCTACCTTACATGCACCCGCCAGGCAGAGACGGTTCATGTCGACCCATGCGACGTGGTAATTGTGGAAGGTATCCTTGTGCTGACCGATCCGGTGCTTCGCGACATGATGGACGTAAAATGCTTTGTCGATGCCGATTCCGACGACCGGCTGATTCGTGTAATAGCACGCGACTGCATCGAGCGCGGACGCACCCCCCAGATTGTAATCGACAGGTATCAGGACGTGCTAAAGCCGATGCACAATATGTATATCGAGCCGACAAAACGCTACGCCGATCTCATAATTCCACAGGGGGGCACAAATGCCGTAGCCATCGGTTTGCTCACCGATTATATTTTCGGCCGCCTTCGCCAGAGCTCCTGCCACTGAGCATATCACATTGCGCCACCTGCATGACGCGCCCCACTCAAGCCTCCAACCAATCTATGGAAAAAATAGAACTTCACCCCGGTCAGGATGCCGTTGTCACGGAAAATGATACAACAGCAACTCCCGCAGAAGCAGCTCAGGAAAAAATGGTGCTTCGCACCGAAAACCTCGTGAAGAAATATGGATCGCGCACGGTTGTCAATCACGTCTCAATCGATGTGACTCAGGGCGAGATTGTCGGATTGCTCGGCCCGAACGGAGCCGGGAAAACCACGACCTTTTATATGACGACCGGCCTCATCGTGCCCAACGAGGGGCAGATTTTCCTCAACGACATGAACATCACGAAGTTTCCTGTATATCGACGTGCGCGTCACGGCATCGGCTATCTTGCCCAGGAAGCCTCTGTGTTCCGCAAGATGACGGTGGAAAACAATATTCGCTCAATCCTCGAGATGACGCCGCTGAGCAAAGAGGAACAACGCGATAAACTTGAGAGTCTCATAGCCGAGTTCCGCCTGCAGAAAGTCCGCAAAAATCTCGGCGACCAGCTTTCGGGCGGCGAACGTCGACGCACTGAAATCGCACGCTGTCTTGCAATCAACCCGAAGTTCATAATGCTCGACGAGCCTTTTGCCGGTGTCGACCCAATAGCCGTAGAGGACATTCAGGAGGTGGTCTACAAACTAAAATCAAAAAACATCGGCATTCTCATCACCGACCACAACGCGCAGGAAACGCTCCGAATCACCGACCGCGCATATCTTCTTTTTGAAGGGAAAATCCTTTTCCAGGGAACCTCGGAGGAACTGGCGGCCAACCCCGTTGTCCGCGAGAAGTATCTCGGCCGGTCGTTCATTTTCCACCGTAAGCAATTCAAATAAGCCACAGCACAACAGAATAAAGAGGGCGTGTAATAACAGCGCATCTGGTGGGCCTGAGGGGTTCGGGTTCGGTCATCTACCTTATTCAACTCCCTTCGCCCACACTCAAACCCCTATCATCCGGACCATTCTTTGCATAGCAAAGCGACCAAAGGTCGAAGGCTGACAGCGCCATCACCATCCGGGTGAAAAATAGGGCGATGTGTCAAATTATGGAATTTTGACACACCGCCTTTTTTTGCAAATGTTTAATCAATCAAGCGTATACAGCATGTTTAGCTGCGAGCAGAGTATTTTGCATCAGCGACACAATCGTCATCGGACCTACCCCGCCGGGAACAGGTGTAATGTGTCCGCACTTTGGTGCGACCTCGGCAAAACAAACGTCGCCGCAAAGCCGGAACCCTTTAGGTCGGGATGCATCCGGCACTCGGGTCGTGCCGACGTCAATTACCGTAGCCCCATCCTTAACCATATCTGCCGTAACCGATTCCGGCGAGCCAGTGGCACATATCAGAATGTCGGCCTTACTGCAGATTTCATTAAGATTCTTTGTATGGCGGTGACATACCGTCACGGTAGCGTTGCCAGGATCTGCTTTCTGCATAAGAAGCGTAGCCACAGGTTTGCCGACGATATTGCTGCGCCCGATAACCACCACGTTTGCGCCGGCCGTCTTAATCCGGTAACGGTCAAGCAAAGTCATAATACCTGCCGGAGTAGCGCTGCGGAAACAAGGCAGCCCTATAGCCATACGTCCGACGTTTACCGGATGGAAGCCGTCGACATCCTTGCGGTAGTCAATCGCCTCGATAATACGCTGCTCTGAAATATGTCTCGGCAAAGGGAGCTGAACGATGAATCCGTCGACCTCGGAGTCGGCGTTCAGCCGTTCGATTTCCTCAAGTAGCCGTTCCTCCGTCACATCATCCTCGAAACGAATAAGCGACGAGCGGAATCCGCATTCTCCGCATGATTTTACTTTATTGGCCACATAAGTCTCGCTTCCACCGTCGTGGCCTACAAGAATGGCGGCAAGATGCGGAGCACGCTGACCGGCGGCTATCATACCGGCAACCTCAGTTGCAATTTCCTGTTTGATTTCTGCTGCGACTTTCTTTCCGTCGATAAGTTCCATATTGTTGAAATAAATAGTTAGGCGGATTTAGTCCGATGAAAGACAACAGCGTCGCCTTATTAACGGCGACGCATATTGCGCATCATCTGCATAGGATTTTTCATAGATGTAGCGGCCTTCATCACCTTTCTGGTCTGCTCGAACTGAGTGAGCAGGCGGTTTACCTCCTGAAGGGATGTACCGGAGCCCGCAGCAATACGCCGGCGGCGAGAACCATTGATTATCGAGGGGTTAATACGCTCCTTTTCAGTCATGGAGCTGATAATAGCCTCAATTCCCTTGAAAGCATTGTCGTCGATCTCAACATCCTTCAGGGCTTTCCCGACGCCGGGTATCATCGAGGCAAGGTCCTTCAGATTGCCCATTTTCTTGATTTGCTGAATCTGACCGAGAAAATCGTTGAAATTAAATTCATTTTTCGCAATTTTCCGCTGTAGTTCGCGCGCTTTCTTTTCGTCGAACTGCTGCTGGGCTTTCTCGACAAGCGACACAATATCGCCCATGCCAAGAATGCGGTCGGCCATACGGGACGGATGGAACAAATCAAGGGCATCGAGTTTTTCGCCGGTTCCGACAAACTTGATCGGTTTGGTTACCACCGTGCGAATCGACAGAGCAGCGCCACCGCGGGTGTCGCCGTCGAGTTTCGTGAGAACGACTCCGTCGAAATCAAGGCGGTCGTTGAATTCCTTGGCGGTATTCACAGCGTCCTGACCCGTCATGGAGTCAACGACGAAAAGCGTCTCCTGGGGCTTGATAGCATTTTTGATGGCTTCTATCTCATCCATCATCTGCTCGTCGACTGCCAGACGGCCGGCTGTATCGACAATCACAAGGTCGAGATGATTCTGCTTCGCATAGGCGATTGCGTTTTTGGCAATCTCCACCGGATTTTTATTCCCATCCTCGGTATATACCGGAACCTCAATCTGCTCGGCAAGAACCTTGAGCTGATCGATGGCCGCCGGACGATATACGTCGCAGGCCACGAGCAACGGGCGCTTCCCTTTCTCGCTTTTCAGCTTTCGGGCCAGTTTGCCTGAGAAAGTGGTCTTACCCGAACCCTGAAGACCTGACATCAGAATTACCGTGGGATTGCCGGAAAGATTAATCTGAGCCGTATCCCCTCCCATAAGAGTAGCCAGCTCGTCGTGAACAATCTTTACCATCAACTCCTGAGGTTTGATGGCGTTGATTACATTCTGACCGAGAGCCTTCTGCTTTACGGTGTCGGTGAATGTTTTTGCGACTTTATAGTTTACGTCGGCATCAAGCAAGGCGCGGCGAACGTCTTTCAGCGTCTCAGCCACATTTATTTCTGTTATCTTGCCCTGACCTTTAAGTATCTTGAAACTGCGTTCGAGTTTTTCGCTTAAATTTTCAAACATAAGGCTTGAGTATTTCTTTAGGGAATTGGCGCACTTGCCTGAGGGTTAAACGGATTGAGTTCGACAACAAGAGCAACGTCAGCGTATCAACCTGTTGTCCGGTTCGGAGGGAAATACAATCGACGGAACGAACGTACGGGCTTCTTCAAAAGGCATCATTGCATAGGACATGATTATCACCACATCGCCGGGAAGCACCTTGCGCGCGGCGGCCCCGTTCAGGCATATAACACCCGACCCACGCTCGCCGGCTATCGCATAGGTTTCGAATCGCTCACCATTGTTGTTGTCCACAATATAGACATGTTCGCCGACTAAGATATTAGCCGCATCCATCAGGTCCTGGTCTATGGTAATGCTGCCGATATAGTCTAACCGCGCCTCCGTTACGGTGGCACGGTGAATCTTGGATTTCAGTACTTCAACTTGCATCATATCGTTTCTATAGCTTTTGTCGGAGTGTGCCTGAATCAATAGCGGATATTGTCAATCAGACGGACTTTTCCGCAATATGCGGTTACGCACCCGACAGGTCGTCCACCCTTTGCATCCTTCCATTCCGATATGGGCTGCATCGACAGAGGGTCGACAATCTGATAATACTCTACCTCCATATGCGGAAAGCTGTTGATTTCATCTGTGACGAAGCGGATGGTCTCGCCGACAGTATGATTCTTTGCCCATTCCACGCTCTGCGAAAGCACTTTGTGAATCACAGGAGCTACCTCGCGCTGTTCGGGCGTCAGCCGTGTGTTGCGGCTGCTCATGGCAAGGCCATCGGCCTCGCGACAAATCGGACAGTCAACGATCTCGAGTTTGAACCCTTCCAGCTCTACCATACGGCGTATCACAGCAATCTGCTGGAAGTCTTTCTCGCCGAAATAAGCGCGATCGGGTTCCACGGCGGCAAACAATTTGCTGACCACCTGAGCGACACCATTGAAATGGCCGGGGCGCATCGCTCCTTCCATCACCTCGGCGACGGGGCCGAGATTGAATACCCGAGTATCCGGCTCAGGATACATTTCCTCTACCGAGGGGACAAAAGCCACGTCGACTCCGGCATTTTCGAGTTTCCGGCAGTCAGCCTCCTCAGTGCGCGGATACGTGGCAAGGTCTTCGGCATTATTGAATTGAGTGGGGTTTACAAACACGCTGACAACGACAAGATCGTTGTCCCGACGGGCGCGCTCCACCAGCGAGATGTGGCCGGCATGGAGAGCGCCCATGGTGGGGACGAGTCCCACGGTTTTATTGCAGCGGTGCGCTTCGGCTACAATCTCCCGCAGGCGCCCGACCGTTCTTACTGTTTCCATTCTTTCAGAATAGCATTTCCTTTGGCTCCCGATGCTTTTATGCTTCTTTCCGGCAGCCGTTTGATTTTACGACTGCAAAGTTAAGTATTTTCGTAAAAAAGGCAATTCCATCCCAGGCGTTTTTGGACATTTCAACCCATATTCGTAATTTTGAACTACATTTCACATACACCCACTCAAACTTATTTTTCCGGATGCTTCAGGAATTTGATTCACAATTACTCGAAAACGCTGTAAACGAAATCTCACGTCTTCCGGGCATCGGACGGAAAACTGCCCTGCGGCTCGCCCTGCATCTGCTCCGCGAGGATATGGAGACCTCCGTAAGTCTGGGCAACTCCATTATAGACATGCGCAAAGGCATACGCTATTGCCGTGTCTGCCACAATATTTCGGAAAACGACGTGTGTCCGGTCTGCTCCGACACGCGCCGCGACAGAACCACGGTGTGCGTTGTGGAGAATGTGAAGGATGTGATGATATTCGAGCGAACCGGCAGCTATGGAGGGTTGTATCATGTGCTTGGAGGCGTCATCTCCCCTATCGACGGCGTCGGACCCGACCGACTTGAGATTGATTCACTGGTGAAACGCGTTGAATCAGGCGGAATTCAGGAAGTAATTCTGGCCCTGAGCGCCACCATGGAGGGCGATACGACCGACTACTATATATATAAGCGGCTCGAACATACCGGGGTGAAAATCACCCAACTTGCCCGTGGAGTTTCGGTAGGCAACGAGATCGAATACACCGACGAGATTACCCTCGGCCGGTCGCTGCAGAACCGTACTCTCTTTTCATCCTCCATCAATCTTTGAGTTTGGCGGCAAGATACAGCGCGGTATATCCATTGCCACATTGCGCCACCTCCTCGGGGGTTCCGCAGGCCACGATGTTTCCGCCTTCTTTACCTCCTTCGGGGCCGAGATCGATTATCCAGTCGGCACATTTGGCCACATCCAGATTGTGCTCTATGATGACGACCGTGTGCCCCGCAGCTATAAGGCGGTCAAACGATTTAAGCAGGAGACTGATGTCGTGGAAGTGAAGCCCGGTAGTAGGTTCGTCGAATATGAACAGCGTCGGCACGGTCTTTTCCATGGCAAGATAATATGCGAGTTTCACACGCTGATTCTCACCACCGGAAAGCGTAGAGGACGATTGCCCGAGTTTCACATAGCCGAGGCCTACCTGCTGTAGGGGCTCCAGACGCTTCACAATCCTGCGCTCAGCCGCGCCATTCGCTTGGGAGAAGAAGGCTATGGCATCGTCGACCGTCATGTCGAGTACATCCGAAATATTCTTGCCACGGTATTCTACCTCAAGCACGTCGCGCTTGAAACGTTTACCGCCGCAGGCCTCGCAGGGAATGGTTATATCGGCCATGAACTGCATTTCTATAGTTATTGTGCCTTCTCCCTTGCATTCCTCACAGCGACCGCCCTCAGTATTGAAGGAAAAGTAGGCAGGCGAGAAGCCCATCTGCCTTGCAGCCTGCTGCTCGGCGAAAAGCGCCCGAATCTCATCGTAGGCCTTGAGATAGGTCGCCGGATTGGAACGCGAGGACTTGCCTATTGGATTCTGGTCGACGAATTCCACTGCTCGAACTGAGTTAAGTTCGCCACGAAGTTGCCGGAATGCCCCCGGGGCTTCTGTCGGCTCGCCAAGATGCCGGAGCATACCGCGATATAGCACATCGCGTACGAGAGTAGATTTACCTGATCCGCTTACGCCGGTCACAACGGTGAGAACACCGAGCGGAAAACGCACGTCGACGTTCTTTAGATTATGCTCCATGGCTCCGATTACCTCAATATAACTTGATGAACGCCGACGCGCCTTAGGCACGTCGATTTTCATGCTGCGAGTAAGGTAACGCGACGTATAGCTTCGCTCGGCCGTTCCGATTTCTGCCAGCGGGCCCGAATATACAATCTCACCTCCATTGCTTCCGGCAAGCGGACCCACATCCACAATCCAGTCGGCGGCCTCCATGATTTCCTCATCATGCTCCACGACAATTACGGTATTGCCCAAATCTTTAAGACGTTTCAATACGCCTATAAGACGTTCAGTGTCGCGCGAGTGCAGCCCGATACTTGGCTCGTCGAGGATGTAGAGCGATCCCATCAGCGATGAACCAAGCGACGTGGCGAGATTTATTCGCTGACTCTCACCACCTGAAAGAGTGGATGACAGGCGGTCGAGCGTAAGATATTCAAGCCCGACTTCCTTCATAATGGTCAGGCGGTTTCTGATCTCAATAAGCAGACGCTTGGCCACAGCCGCGTCATGATCCGAAAGCTGGAGTTTGTCGAACCATACCGACAGTTCTGAAATCGGCATCGTCACGAGCTGCGAGATGGTGGTGCCTCCCACACGAACATATTGCGCCTCCTTGCGCAGACGGCTGCCATGACATTCCGGGCAAAGCGTTTTCCCCCTGTATCGCGCCATCATTACGCGGTATTGCACCTTATATTGATTCTGCTCCACCATCCGGAAAAATCCGTCGATTCCCTCGAATCCTTTGCCGCCATGCCAGAGCAGGTCTTTCTGCGATTGCGTCAGCTCCGCATATGGTTTGTGGATTGGGAAACCGGTCGGAGCGGCCATATGAATGAAAGCGCGCTTCCATTCGCTCATTTTCTCCCCACGCCAGCAAGCCACGGCATCGTCGTAGACCGAAAGGGCCGGATTGGGGATGACAAGTCGCTCGTCGATACCCAGACATTTACCGAAACCCTCGCACCGCGGACAGGCGCCAAACGGATTGTTGAAATTGAACAGCAGGTCGGTGGGCTGCATGAACTGCAGTCCGTCGGCCTCAAAGCGAGTTGAGAACTCATGTCGGTGCACTTCCCCGGCGAGATCCCACACCAGAAGGGTCAGTGCGTTGTCTCCCTCAAAAAATGCGGTCTCTGCAGAATCAGCAAGCCTGCTGCGGTCGTCCGCCTCATCACTGACGGAAAGACGGTCGATAAGCAGCTCATAGCCCGGATTAGCGGCAGGAAGAGAGGTGTCCTTAAGCAAATCCACGATTCTTGTATACTCTCCGTCGCGGTAAAGCCTGCTGTAGCCTCCCTGTCGCAATATCTCCAGGTGTTGCGGGAAAGTTCTGCCATTGGGTATGAGCATGGGGGCGACAACGGCGATGCGTGTGTCGGCCGGATATGCGAAAGCGGTGTCTACGACATCCGTCACCGAATGCTGACGGACCTCCTTGCCGCTTACGGGCGAAAAAGTGCGTCCCACTCGGGCGAACAGCATACGCAGGTAATCGTATATCTCTGTTGACGTACCGACAGTGCTCCTCGGATTTCGAGTGTTCACCTTCTGCTCGATGGCGATGGCCGGCGGAAGCCCCTTAATGAAATCCGCCTCCGGCTTATGCATCTTACCAAGGAACTGACGCGCATATGCCGACAGACTCTCAACATACCGGCGCTGCCCCTCCGCATAAATGGTATCGAAAGCAAGCGATGACTTTCCGGACCCCGAAAGGCCGGTAATTACAATGAACTTGCCTCGCGGCAACGTAAGATCAACGTTTTTGAGATTATTGACGCGGGCACCTTTAACAATTATAAACCCGCTGTCGGGTTCCACTTTGTTCCTGATTTTGCTCCCTATGTCGGCACGGGGTGCAACGGTTGAATTCTGTTCTCTTTTCGTTTGTTTATGTAATGTCGTAGTTTTCACCGAAATAATTCTCCTGTTTATCTGCCTGAAAGGCGGGGTTTTGAACCTGCAAAGATACAAAATCTTTCTCAGCCCGCAAAGCATTGCCGGCTCCGTATTCTTTAAATTACGTTAGCGGCATCCTGTTGCTTTTAACGAAAAATATCCGTATCTTTGCACCTGATTATGGACTCGCCGCAACAGGCCTTAAAACCGCCTGCGGAACGCGCCCGCAAAACGATTGTTTGATTGCCACACTTGTTCGTAGCAATTTATTGAAAAACAAATTCCAAAATGATCAACATTACTTTTCCCGACAATTCGGTGAAACAGTTCGAGCAGGGCGTTACCCCCCTCGAAATCGCTCAGTCGCTCTCGCCCCAGTTGGCACGCGACGTTCTTGCAGCATCCGTCAACGACCAGGAATGGGACCTCACCCGTCCCATCGAATCCGACGCCACCCTCCGACTCTTCAAATGGGACGACCCCGAAGGCAAACATGCCTTCTGGCATAGCTCCGCCCACCTTCTCGCCGAAGCTCTTCAGGAGCTTTTCCCCGGCGTGAAATTCGGCATCGGCCCCGCGGTGGAGACCGGATTCTACTACGATATCGACCCCAACGACAATTCTATCACGGCGGCAGATTTCCCCGCCATCGAAGCTAAGATGCTCGAACTTGCCAAACACAACGAGAGCATCGTCCGCGCCGACATCTCGAAAGCAGACGCGCTCAAAATGTTCGGCGAACGCGGCGAGACATACAAGTGTGAACTTATCGAAGAACTGGAGGACGGTCACATCACCACATACACCCAAGGCAGCTTCACCGACCTCTGCCGCGGGCCGCACCTCCCCTCCACAGGCGTCATCAAAGCCGCCAAGATCATGAACCTTGCAGGCGCCTTCTGGCGCGGCGACGACAAGCGCAACCAGCTTGTGCGAGTCTACGGCGTCACCTTCCCTAAAAAGAAGATGCTCGACGAGTATCTAACCCTGCTCGAGGAAGCCAAGAAACGCGACCACCGCAAACTCGGCAAGGAGATGGAACTCTTTACCTTCTCGACCAATGTCGGCGCCGGCCTGCCGCTCTGGCTCCCCAAAGGCGCTGCACTGCGCGACCGCCTCGAGCAGTTCCTGCGCAAGATTCAGAAGAAATACGGCTACCAGCAGGTGATTACCCCCCACATCGGCAACAAGATGCTCTACGTCACCTCCGGCCACTATGCAAAATACGGCAAGGATTCCTTCCAGCCCATCCATACGCCGCAGGAAGGTGAGGAGTACATGCTCAAGCCCATGAACTGCCCTCACCACTGCGAGATTTTCAAATCCTTCCCGCGCTCCTATCGCGAACTTCCGCTCCGACTCGCCGAATTCGGAACGGTCTACCGCTACGAGCAGACGGGCGAGTTGCACGGCCTCACACGTGTGCGCGGCTTCACCCAGGACGACGCACACATCTTCTGCGCTCCCGATCAGATTAAAGACGAGTTCCTGAAAGTGATGGACATTATTTTCTACATTTTCAAGGCTCTCAACTTTGAAAACTACGAAGCTCAGATTTCGCTCCGCGACCCCAAAAACAAACAGAAATATATAGGAAGCGACGAAAACTGGCATCTCGCCGAAACCGCAATTATCGAAGCGTGCGAAGAAAAAGGCCTCAAGGCTCGCAAGGAACTCGGCGAGGCCGCGTTCTACGGCCCGAAACTCGACTTCATGGTGAAGGATGCGCTCGGACGCCGCTGGCAGCTCGGAACGATCCAGGTCGACTACAATCTGCCCGAACGCTTCCAGCTCGAATACACCGGCGCCGACAACCAGAAGCATCGCCCCGTAATGATTCACCGTGCGCCGTTCGGCTCACTTGAGCGTTTCGTGGCCGTGCTCCTCGAGCACACCGCCGGCAAGTTCCCCCTGTGGCTCGCACCCGATCAGGCCATCATTCTCCCCATCTCGGAGAAATTCAATGACTACGCCTACGAGGTGGCTCGCCAGCTCACCAATGCCGACGTCCGTGTTACCGTCGACGACCGCAATGAGAAGATTGGACGCAAGATCCGCGACAACGAGATGCGCCGCATCCCCTACATGTTAATTGTCGGCGAAAAAGAAGCCGAAAACGGCGAAGTATCCGTAAGAAAACAAGGCGAAGGTGATAAAGGTACGATGAAAATTACTACCTTTGCCGAGGAAATCGCGCAGCAGGTGAAAGATCTCAAATGATTTTTCGCCTCTGCAGGCGGAAAATATCGCACCATGTCGCTGACAGCGAGCAAATTGCAAAATCAAAGCGATATGATGAACGACTATAGCCGCCGTGCGGTGACCCGAAGAGTTAAGCGGGCATATTCCGACCTTTCAGCCACGGTTTCGCCCACCATATCTCACATTTAACATTTTTTAATGGACAAAAAACCTCAACACTCCGGCGCACCGCGCCCCATGCACCAGTCAGGCTCCCGGCCGACAGGTTCGGCACCTCGCCCTGCCGGACAGACGGGAAGTCGCCCCGCAGGCTCCAGTCCCCGTCCCGGCGGATTTTCCGGACCCCGTCCCGGCGGCTTCTCCGGACCTCGCCCCGGTGGATTTTCGAGTCCGCGCCCCGCGTCTCCGCGTCCGCCCATGGGTCCGCGCATGCCCCGCAAAGAGGAACCATATGCCGTCAACGAGCGCATCCGCGCCAAGGAAGTGCGACTCGTGGGCGACAACGTGGAAAACGGCATCTATCCTATTCAGCAGGCTCAGAAAATCGCCGACGATATGGAGCTCGATCTTATCGAGATATCTCCCACCGCCCAGCCTCCGGTCTGCAAAATACTTGATTATTCCAAATTCCTCTATCAGCAGAAAAAGCGCCTGAAAGAGCAGAAAGCCAAAGCCACCAAGGTTGTCGTTAAGGAGATTCGTTTCGGTCCTCAGACCGACGACCACGACTACAACTTCAAACTGAAGCATGCCCAGAGCTTCCTTCAGGAAGGTTCAAAAGTCAAGGCATACGTGTTCTTCAAAGGCCGCTCAATCCTATTTAAGGAGCAGGGAGAAGTCCTTCTTCTACGTTTTGCCAACGACCTCGAGGAGTATGGAAAAGTAGAGCAGATGCCTGTGCTCGAAGGCAAGCGCATGATTATCATGATCTCGCCCAAAAAGAAAGCCTGAGCGAACCGACCAGGTCCGTACATCGTCAATCCAACCAATTCGAAATTATCTGTCGCCCTCTATGGCTGCGGCAATAATTCATAAACCAATTAACAGTTATAAAAATGCCAAAGATCAAAACAAACTCAGCCGCCAAGAAGCGCTTCGCTCTCACCGGTACCGGCAAGCTTAAAAGAAAGCACGCTTTCAAGAGCCACATCCTGACCAAAAAGACGAAGAAGCAGAAACGCAACCTCACCCACTTCGGAACCGTCAATCGCGTGGATGCAGGTAATGTAAAGACCCTTCTGGGAATGCGCTAATCGCCCGGAGTCGGCTTCAAAAAATTCCAGCCAACCTCACTCTCCAGTACATTTATTTCATTAACCGAATGTGTAGCATAAAGAGCCCCGCCGATTTCGAGGCCGCTCACAATCAAAAAATCGAACAAAAATGCCAAGATCAGTAAACCACGTAGCTTCGCGTGCTCGTCGTAAGAAAATCCTGAAACTCACCCGCGGTTATTTCGGCTGCCGCCGCAACGTATGGACCGTAGCCAAGAACACCTGGGAAAAAGGTCTCACCTACGCCTACCGCGACCGTAAAGATAAAAAACGTAACTTCCGTGCTCTCTGGATTCAGCGTATCAACGCAGCCGCACGCATGGAAGACCTCTCCTACTCCAAGCTGATGGGCCTTATCCACAAAGCCGGTATCGAGATCAACCGCAAAGTTCTCGCCGACCTCGCCCTCAACAACCCCGCCGCTTTCAAGGCTGTAGTCGATAAGGTGAAAAACGCCTGATAAGCCCCACAGTCAACCAACGTATCTACAAGGCGATGCAACGTTTCGACGTTGCATCGCCTTGTTTCATACCAGCCCCATATGAGCAATCTACTGTTTTTGCAGTTTCCACTCGCCATATCCACCTATTTGAGCTATTGAAGCAAAAAATGGATGCTATTTAGCAGAAATATCATTTTTTTTTGCGAAATTTGCGTGATATTTAGCAGGAAGACACGTGCAATTGAACATTTAAGTCAATTGATTGCAAAGCAAATAATTACGTGCTCACTGCCAGTCAACAATGAAATGCGACGCTCCGCCATTGTTTGTCCACCCCAAAGCGCCACCGGCGCTCAGGATGACATCGAGGGGGAAATGTTGCCATTTATATCACTACTTGAATGCAATTCACAGCAGCGCAAATAGCCGCCCTCGCAGGCGGCACCATCGAAGGCGACGGCAATGTAGTTATTTCGTCGTTTGCCAAAATTGAAGAAGGGCAGCCGGGAGCCATCTCCTTTCTGGCAAATCCCAAATACACCCACTACATCTACGACACCCGTTCATCGGCGGTACTTGTAAGCGATACGTTCGTGGCCGAAAAACCGCTGAATTGCACGCTTATCCGTGTGGCCGATCCCTACGCCACTGTGGCCTCGCTGATGGAAATGGCCGCTAAAATGATGACACCCAACCCTACAGGCATCGAGCAGCCCTGCTTTATCGCCGAAGGTGTGGAAATTCCCGACGATGCATATGTGGGTGCCTTCGCCTACATCGGGAAGGGTGCGCACATCGGCAAGGGAGCAAAAATATACCCTCAGGCCTATGTGGGTGAAAACGTTACGGTAGGAAATGGCTCGATACTATATTCCGGTGTAAAGATTTATCACAACTGCAAAATCGGCGACCGGTGCATACTCCATTCGGGTGCCGTTGTAGGTGCCGACGGCTTCGGATTCGCTCCGGTCGACGGCCATTACAACAAAATCCCGCAGATGGGCAATGTCGTGATAGCCGACGACGTGGAAATCGGCGCAAACACTACTGTAGACCGTGCCACCATGGGAAGCACACGCATAGGCAAAGGCACCAAACTCGACAACCTGATTCAGGTTGCCCATAACTGCGCTATCGGGGAGAACACCGTGATGGCAGCTCAAAGCGGCATCGCCGGCTCTACAAAGCTCGGAAGCAACTGCATGATCGGGGGTCAGGTCGGGTTCAGCGGACATATCACCGTGGGCGACAACGTGCAGATAGGAGCCCAGTCGGGTGTATCAAACAGCATTCCCGACGGGCGCCGCATGATGGGTTCGCCGGTAGTCGACATCATGCAGTTTGCCAAACAAGTGGTGTACGTAAAAAATCTACAGAGCCTTTACGACCGCGTCAAGACACTTGAAAAAGAGTTGAAGGCTCTCGGCTCGCTTGCCGAGAATAATTGAAGCATGAGCGTTTCCTACAGCAACGAATACTAAAAAAAATAATATATCCATTTCTGCAACCAATGAAGCAACTTACGCTCGCCGGCGAGTTCTCCGTAAAAGGGAAAGGTCTTCACACCGGCTTAGAAATAGAAGCTACATTTTATCCCGCTCCTGAAAACCACGGTTACAAATTCCAGCGCATCGACCTTGAGGGTGAACCCATAATCGATGCATTGGCTGAGAACGTAGTGGAGACAGGCCGGGGAACGGTAATTGCCAAAGGCGATGCCCGCGTTTCCACCATCGAGCATTGTCTCGCTGCTCTTTATGCCGCGGGAATCGACAACTGTCTCATCAAACTAAATGCGCCCGAAGTACCTATTCTCGACGGAAGCGCCATCGAATTCGCCGAAAAAATAGAGAAAGTCGGCGTTGTCGAACAGGCTGCCGACAAAAACTTTTATGTGGTAAAACACAAAATTGAAGTCCGCGACGAAGCTACAGGCGCACACCTTACCGTTCTCCCCGACAGCGACTTCTCGGTTGACGTAATGATATCGTATGATTCTCCGGTGCTTGACAATCAATACGCCCGTCTGGAAAACGTAGCCGATTTCCGTCAGGAAATAGCCGCAAGCCGCACTTTCGTTTTCGTGCGTGAGGTAGAACCCCTGCTCGCCGCCAACCTCATCAAGGGGGGCGATCTGGACAATGCAATCGTAATCTACGACCGGAAACTTCCGCAGTCGCAGCTCGACCATATCGCCGACCTTATCGGTGTTCCCCACAAGGAGGTGAACGATTTCGGCTATATCAACAACCGGCCTCTGGCTTTCGACAACGAACCAGCCCGTCATAAACTTCTCGACGTAATCGGCGACGTAGCCCTGATCGGACGCCCTCTCAAAGGCCGCATCATAGCCTGCCGCCCCGGTCATAAAATCAACACCACCTTCGCCAAGCAGATTCGTAAGGAAATCCAACGCCAGGAGCTTCAAGCCCCGCTTTACAATCCCTCGGCAGCTCCGCTGATGGACATCAACGACATACGCGAGCACCTCCCCCACCGCTATCCGATGCTTCTTGTCGACAAAATCATCGACAAAGGTGAAAACTATATCGTAGGCGTCAAGAACATCACCGTCAACGAGCCGTTCTTCCAGGGTCACTTCCCGCAGGAACCCGTAATGCCGGGGGTACTGCTCGTGGAGGCAATGGCACAGACCGGCGGCCTTCTTGTTCTCGGTACCGTCGACGAGCCGGAGCGTTATTCCACATACTTCATGAAGATAGACAACGTGAAATTCCGCCAGAAGGTAGTGCCAGGCGACACGCTGCTCTTCCATGTATCATTCCTCACACCTCTGCGCCGCGGATGTGCTCTGATGAAGGGTGTCGCCTTCGTAGGCGACAAGATTGTGTGTGAATGCGAGTTTATGGCCCAAATCGTTAAAAACAAGTAATCTGACTTTGCAATGAAACAACCCTTTGCATATATTCACCCCGCTGCTAAAATCCATCCGAGCGTAGTTATAGAGCCGTTCGTGACCATCGACCAGAATGTCGAGATCGGGGAAGGAACTCATATCGGTAGTAATGTTACCATAATGGAGGGTGCACGCATCGGAAAATACTGCAATATTTTCCCTGGAGCCGTAATCTCCGGGATTCCTCAGGATCTGAAATTCAAAGGCGAGGAAACAGTGGCAATCATCGGCGACCACACCACCCTTCGAGAATGCGTCACCGTAAACCGCGGCACAGCGTCGAAAGGTCTAACCAAAGTGGGTAGCAACTGCTTGATAATGGCTTATTCCCACGTGGCGCATGATTGCTCGATAGGCAACAACGTGATTATCTCCAATGCCACACAGATTGCCGGCGAGGTGCAGGTTGACGATTTCGCCGTTATCGGCGGTGGTTCGCTCATCCACCAGTTCTGCCATCTTGGCGCACACGTAATGATTCAGGGTGGCGCACGCATCAACAAGGACATCCCACCTTTTGTGAAAGCCGGACGTGATCCCATCGCCTATACGGGTGTAAACTCCATAGGCCTGCGCCGTCGCAACTTCACAAGCGAGCAAATTATGGCAATCCAGGAGGTTTACCGCTACCTCTATCTCTCACGACTCAATGTTTCCGACGCCGTAGACCGCATCGAGGCCGAAATACCCGCCACACGCGAACGCGATGAAATCATCGAATTCATCCGCAATTCAAAACGAGGAATCGTACGCGGTTACGTATAAAACCTGCCAAAAAAGACAAAACATGCCGCATTCAGGCGATGCCCCCGTCAGCAGAGATGAATGCGGCATGTCTGTATATTTTTCCGAGGATGAAAATCACACTTCTGACAGTCGGCAAGACCACCATACCATATGTGGCTGATGGAATCAATGAATTCCTAAATCGGCTCAAACGGTTTTCTACACCGTTTGAGCTAAAGGTCGTTGCCGACGTGAAAACCTCACGCAAAGCTACCGAAATCGCTCAGAAACAGGCTGAAGGAGAGGCGATTCTCGCCACGCTCAGTACTTCGGACATTCTTATTCTTCTCGACGAACGCGGCAATGAACTGACCTCACGCCAGTTTGCCGAGTATATCGAGCAAAAGGCTGTCGGCGGAGCAAAATCGCTCGTTTTCGCCGTAGGAGGCCCATACGGATTTTCCCCGGATGTCTACACCCGAGCCAACGGCAAAATCTCATTGTCAAGAATGACATTTCCCCACGAGCTCGTCCGCCTATTTTTCGTAGAACAGATTTATCGGGCCTTCACAATCTCCGCACATCTACCCTATCATCACGATTGACTCCATAGATTATACCATTCATTCATAACAAGCACACCCCATGAAAGCTCACATTGCCATTTCGATTCTAAACAGCCTGCTGCTCACTACGACAGCCCTCACAGCCCGTGCCGCCGAGGAAAGCATTGCCGACCACACGCCTGCAACAACCACAGGCGTCATAGCCCTCGGGCCGACCGACACTCATTTCAACATCTCCACGCTTTGGGAAAAACAGTTTTCCAACGACGACGCAAATCAGGATCTTATGTCAATGGCCGTGAGTGCAGGCAATATTTTCATCGGATTGGTTTACTATGACGCCATAGACGACCGCAAAGGGAATCTCTTTATCCGGGAATTCAATACAACAACCGGCGAAGAGACTGATTTCACACTTTTGCTCCCTGAGAAACAAGCAGGTCATATCTACAGCAATCCCATCGTATTCAACGATGAATCCGAAGCCTTATATTGGGGTTGGGTGGTCCAGGATGAGGCAAACAAAGCCGCCGAGCAATTACAAATCTTCAGTATTGATGCTACTCAAACTACATACTCTTTCGTAAAAGCCCATGACATCGGAGTACTGACAACCGCCTTCACCGGCTTATATCTGGAATCTATCGACAACGTCAGAGGCTCAATCGCCGACAATACCGAAGAAATGCGCTTCCTTTTTGCCGACAATGCAAACGGGAGTATTCGTCAGTATCTCATTTTCATCAAAAACGACGACTTCCGTTCGGTAGAGATACCAATTGCAGAAGGGACCCGACGCAATACATCAGATCACCAGTCTATCACATGGCATCCTTCAAAAGATGACATCTTCGCCATACACGATTATTGCAATAACTCAAAAACATATCATTCTCCCCGGGTTTTTCAAGCCTCTTATTCAAATTCCAAATGGTCTGTAAGCCAATTCGAGGGTCGAATCGAGACTGATGAAATGTTAAATTCCAGAGCAGAGAATGCTCATGACACCTATACAGGAAATGCTTATTGCCTGGGCATACATGCATTTGAGCATCAAGGGAATCCGATGTTGATAATCCCCGTAGTCAATTCCAACAATAAATCTCAGTTTCAGCTTGCAAGCTGGCCGGAGACGGAACAAATGACCGAAACAAAACATCTCGCTCTGCTTCCGGAAACCCCATTTCATATACAAGGGACCCAATTCAATAATCTTCGCCAGCTTATCAAGACCGAGAAAGTAACACCGAAAGCGACTTCTCGTGCCGATATCAGCGAACCGGAGACGCGCCTGTATATTTTCTCTCCCAGCGCTGGCATAGCCGCTTACTCCATCGGCTCGAAAGTAGTTGGCACGGGTATTGATAACATCTCCGGCGGAACTCCGGCTTTCCATATATCCGACCATTCCCTGTATGTGAGTCCTACGGCCGATTCCGAAGCAATAATTACCGATACTCAGGGGCGAACCGTTCTTCGAGCTTCCATACATGATGGCTATGCCGATCTTTCGCCACTCAGCAGCGGCCTTTACATCATACGAGTGGGTCAACATACGGCTAAAATCGCTTTATAAAATATTAGATATGATCACCTCTGAATCCGGGCCCATCGGAATCTTCGATTCCGGCTACGGCGGCCTTACCATCCTCAAGGAAATACGCCGCACGCTCCCTGCCTACGATTACATATATCTCGGCGACAACGCCCGCGCCCCTTATGGCACCCGCTCGTTTGATGTCGTTTACCGCTTCACGCTTGAATCTGTTCGCTATCTTTTCAGCCGCGGCTGCCGCCTGGTAATACTCGCTTGCAATACCGCTTCAGCCAAGGCATTGCGAACCATCCAGCAGCATGACCTGCCGGGAATCGACCCCTCGCGAAGAGTTCTCGGCGTAATCCGTCCGACGGTGGAACAGCTCGGCGTACTTTCCAAGTCGGGCCATATAGGCATTTTCGCCACACCGGGAACCATTCAGAGCGAGAGCTACAATATGGAGATTGCCAAACTATATCCGGGATTCGTCACTGTAGGGCACGCATGCCCGATGTGGGTACCGCTCATCGAAAACGGAGAAGCCGACCGTCCCGGTGCCGATTATTTCGTGAAACAGGAGGTTGACCGGCTTCTTGCAAAAGACTCCGACATAGACACCATAATTCTGGCGTGCACCCACTACCCTCTGCTTATAAATAAAATCCGCCAATACGTGCCCGAAGGCATACGGCTGGTGACGCAGGGGGAAATCGTTGCGGAAAGTCTCGCCTCCTACCTGAAGCGCCATACCGACCTCGAACGACGCCTACACAAGGCCACATCGCCCGATAGCGGAATGAAATTCATCCTTCCGGGAGCGCCCCTCCAGACTGATAATACCGGCAGCTGCGAGTTCATCACCACCGAGAATTCTATAAAATTCTCCCAGATGGCCAGCCTGTTTCTCGGACGTCCCGTGACAGCCACCAGCATTGAAATCTGACGTGCCCTCAATATGTCAACCATGAATAGCGATATATCTCCCGAGGAGTATAAAGAGCGGCCTCTCTACCTCGAGCAAAGAGCCATAGTCGAAGCTCTTTCGCCAAAATACGGCGAAGGAGAAGCCCGCGCCATGGCCCACATCATTTTCGAGCAACTGAAAGGATGGTCGCCTACCGACATAGCCATACGTGCCAACGAACCTGTCAGCGGATTCCTGCACCAACAGATTCTCAGCGTGGTAGAGCGTATCCTCGCCGACGAACCTATTCAATATATCTTTGGCGTAGCCGATTTCTATGGTATGAAGTTGAGCATAAATCCGGCGGTGCTCATTCCTCGACCGGAGACAGCCGAGTTGGTGGACATCATAGTGAAGGAAAATCCATCGAAAGACCTCCGCGTAGTGGATTTCGGCACCGGGAGCGGGTGCATCGCCATTGCGCTCGCGCGCAATCTTCTTTTCCCGGAAGTAACAGCCGTTGACCTGAGCCCCGCAGCTCTCGCTACCGCCCGCGACAATGCCAAACGGCTTTTCGCCCGCATCACATTCGTGGAAGCCGATATCCTCGCGCTGAATGAATCCACCCCTGCATCGCTCGCCGGAAGTTTCGATATAATCGTAAGTAATCCTCCGTATATCGCCGAGAGTGAAAAATCAACGATGGAAGCAAACGTGCTTCTTCACGAGCCTGCAACGGCATTGTTTGTGCCCGACAGCGACCCGCTGCGCTTTTACCGCTCCATAATCGATTACGCTGTAGTTCATCTTTCCCCAGCCGGCACGATATACTTTGAGATTAACCCGCTTTTCGTCAACCAACTTGCCGACATAGCCGCCGCGAAAGGGTTCTCTGCAGCCATACATCTCGACAGCTTCGGCCGACGCCGTTTTGCCGTACTCAAAAAGAAGAGCGAAAACTGATCCGATCACCACCACCTCGTCCCTATACGATGAAAAATAAAATACAACTCACCCCGGAGAACGCCCTGACGCGCCTGCAGGACATATGCTCGCGCTCGGAACACTCCGAAGGCGAGTTGCGCGAAAAAATGTGGCAATGGGGAATCAAACCGGAGGATGCCACGAAAATCATCGTTCGGCTGCGTGAAGATAAATTTGTCGACGACCGTCGGTTTGCTTCAGCTTACTGCAGGCAAAAACTTTTTTTCTCCCATTGGGGTAAGAAAAAGATTGCATTGAGCCTCGCCGCGAAACGCGTGGACCGCGCCATTATCTCCGACACGCTTGCTGAAATCGACCCGGTCGATTATCAGGATATATTGCTCTCGGCCATGCGTACGCGCGCACGCCAGATTAAAGAGGGAAATACCTATGAGGGCCGTACACGCCTCTACCGCGCTATGCTTTCACGAGGGTTCGAAAGCCAGCTCATAGGGATGATAATACGAAATCCGGAATCGGGGCTATGGAATTTCTGAGAAACCTGCTATCTGTAATCTTTCCTCAGGTGTGCGAAGTCTGCGGCCGGGCGCTTGTAGACGGCGAAAAACATCTGTGCCTGCAATGTATGGCCTCAATGCCCCGCCTCCACTACCATATTTCGCCGGAGAATTCGTTTGTGCGCCGCATGGCGGCAGCAAAAATCGACAGGGTGGCTGTAATGTTCCCTTACGTAAAAGGCAACGAATACGCCTCGCTCATTCAGAAAGCCAAATATAATCATAGACCCGAAATCGACGAGTATCTTGCTGAATGCTTCGCACATCAACTCGGCGCAGATTATTTCCGCGGCATCGACATGGTGATGGCCGTACCGATGCACTGGCGTAAACGGCTCATACGCGGCTTCAATCAGACCGACTATATCGCACACGCAATAAGCAAAACCACAGGTATACCCGTTGGCCGGAATCTTATCGCTGCCAGAGGCCACACCTCCCAGACACGTAAGGGCGCCATAGGTCGCCTGCTCAACACACGATTCATATTCGACGTTGTCGACGCCGACCTGCTATGCGGCAAACATATTCTTCTCGTCGACGACGTGATTACAACAGGCGCCACCATTCTCGCGTGTGCCGATACTCTCCGGAAGTTCGCTCCGACGGTGAACATAAGCATCCTGGCACTTGCCAAAGCACGACAAAGCTAAACGACAAATGTGGATAATACTTGCCATTGCATCGGCCCTCGGACTGGGCTTTTACGACATCTCAAAAAAACTATCGCTGAAGGCCAATAACGTTCCCGCCGTATTGCTTCTCAACACGCTCTTCTGCGCGCTGCTGATGCTCCCGGTGGTGGCAGTCAAGGCAGCCGGAGGCAACTGGGGAATGAACAATTCCCTCGCCGGCCATGGGCTTATCCTCATTAAATCGATGATAGTGCTCAGCTCATGGCTGATGGGATATTTCAGCATAAAGCATCTTCCGCTCACAATCGCCGGGCCAGTCAATGCGTCGCGTCCGGTAATGGTGCTTGTAGGTGCCCTTCTTATTTTCGGCGAACGTCTCAACCTCCTGCAGTGGGGTGGCGTGGCACTCGGTTTTTTCTCGCTCTTCTTTATCAGCCGTCTCGGCGCCAGGGAGGGGTTCTCATTCAAGCACAGCAAATGGCTTTGGATGAGTATAGGAGCGGCGGTTATGGGAGCTGTCAGCGCCTTATACGACAAGTATCTGCTTCAACGCTTCGAGCCGCTTGAAGTGCAGGGCTGGTATACAATCTATCAACTAATAATCATGGGCGTAACAATGGCCGTGATTATGAAAGCGTGGCATCAGCCCACGGTGTTCATATGGAAATGGAGTATATTGTTCATCTCCATATTTCTTACAGGGGCTGATCTCTGCTATTTCTATGCCCTATCGCAACCGGACGCCATGATTGCCGTTGTGTCGATGATACGCCGCGGCAGCGTGATAGTATCGTTTTTCTACGGCGTGATATTCCTGCATGAGAAAGACGTCAAGGCAAAGACTATAGACCTTTGCGTACTCCTTATCGCACTCGGGCTGCTTGTCGCAGGGAGTGCCGCCGGAAGCGACTGACCCCGGCGAAAACAATCAAAAACCGACCAGGAGAGCAAGACGATAGGCAAGGAAAGCGACAATCCATGCAACTGCAGTGTTGTACAGAATCGTAAAAGCCCCGTAACGCCACGCGCCCGTTTCCTTCACTACCGCCACAATTGTAGCGATACACGGGCAATACAGCAAAATAAAAATCATGAAACTCAAGGCGACTGCAGGCGTAAAATCAGGCTCGGAGGCAACCTTGAGCGGATGCGTCAGACGATATGACAAAGCCTGCTCAGAAGCCTCGTCGTCGCCGGTATAGAGCACGCCGAGAGTCGACACTACGATTTCCTTGGCCGGTACACCCGCTACAGCGGCAACTGTAGCGCGCCAGGAGAATCCCAGCGGACTAAGCACGGGATTAACGGCCTTGCCGACCATCTCCAGATACGAGTCGTGTTCAGGATCGATTTCATCGCTCTGCATGGCAATCTCCTCCGGCTGCATATCTGCGGCTTCCCCCCGCAAAGGGAAGAAATTCAAAGCCCATACCACGATGGATGCCAGCAGAATCACGCCTCCCATCTTGTTGAGATACTGCTTTCCCTTACCCCACATATGGCGCAGGGATGTTTTAAGTGTAGGAACACGATACGGCGGAAGTTCCATCACAAACGGAGTCTCATCCTTCTTGAAAAAGAACTTACGAAGCAGTCTTGCGGTCAGAAACGCGACAGCTATACCGATGGCATACATCAGGAAGAACATCAGAGCGGCATGCGTCTCGAAAAAAGTGCCAATCAGAAGAACATAAATGGGTATGCGTGCCGAACACGACATAAACGGAGTTATCAGAACCGTAATAATCTTGCTCGACCGGCTCTCGATGGTGCGCGCGGCAATAATCGCAGGTACATTGCAGCCGAAACCCATTACCATGGGTATGAACGACTTGCCGTGGAGCCCTATGCGGTGCATAAGTCTGTCCATGATAAAGGCCGCTCTGGCCATATATCCTGAGTCCTCCATAAACGAAATGAAGAAAAACAGTATCAGGATGTTCGGAAGAAAAACTATTACGCCACCGACACCACCGATGATACCGTTGGCCACCAGATCTTTCAGAACTCCGTCGGGCATCTTTGCGTTTACAAGCCCAGCAATCCATTCCACACCGCTTTCGATCCATTCCATAGGAAACGATCCGATGTAGAACGTAACCCAGAATACGAACAGCATGACTGCAATAAAAAGCGGGAAACCGAACAGTTTGTTGGTAACCAGGGCGTCGATCATTTTGGTGGTGGATACCTCAGCGGGCCGGTCGGGTGTTTCGAGTGTTTCGGCAAGCGCTCCGGCTATGAACCCGTATTTCTCCCCGGCAATCATCGATGAGATATCCTCCTGACCGTTGCGGGCCTCCAGACATTCCCTCGTCTTGTCGCGCAATGCGAGTATGCTCTTACCTTCCGGAAGCGGACGCACAACCTGCTCGGCCTCGCTGTCGCCTTCCATCAGCTTGATGGCGAGATAACGCGGCGAGAAATGACGACTTATATGCGGATCATGCTTGATAGCGTCCTTGAGAGTTGTGATAGCCTCCTCGAAATCGTGCCCGAGAGGAACATGGATATGTCTTACCCATTCATTGCGGCGTTCATATACGGATATGATGGTGTCGAACAGGCGGTCGATTCCCTCGCCTGTACGGCTTACGGTCGGCACGATAGGAACACCTATCATCTTGCCGAGCGACTCGTAGTCGAGCCGGACTCCCGAACGGCGCATCTCGTCGTACATGTTCAGTGCGATTACCATTGGCTGGTCCATATCTATCAGCTCGGTGGTAAGATAGAGATTGCGCTCGAGATTTGAGCCGTCGACTACGTTTACGATTATATCAGGGTCGTTTTCGCTCAGAAAGCGACGCACATACAGCTCTTCCGGACTATAGGCCGACAGGGAGTACGTGCCCGGCAGATCCACGATATTGAACGTATAGCCGTCGTACCGGAATACTCCCGTCTTGGAATCAACGGTTACACCGCTGTAGTTCCCGACATGTTCCTGAGCACCCGAGGCGATATTGAAGAGCGATGTCTTTCCGCAATTGGGGTTGCCGATAAGTGCCACATTGATTGTATGGCTTCTCCCTTCGAAATCAGAGCTATGCTCGCTCCTCGGGTGTGCATTCTGCGGAATCTCTTTCTCCTCTACGGGAGAATTTCCGCGATGCACATCGGATTCCGCGGTCCTGACATGTGGCGGCGGGAGTACTTCGCGCGCCTCCTCGACCGGCACAACTTCTATCATGGCCGCCTCGCTCCGGCGCAAAGATACTTCATAGTTCATCAACCGGTATTTAACCGGGTCGTTGAGCGGGGCCGAGAGAATTGCCGTTATTTCGCGGCCTTTCACAAAGCCCATCTCCATTACGCGCTTCCGGAACGCTCCGTGGCCAAGCACTTTCAATATAACGGCCGACTGGCCGCTCTTAAGATCCGACAATCTCATTGCAGGAAGATTCGTTTCAGTTATAAGACATCTCGCCTGAGGCGGAGGCAATCCCCCCGAACATAGTCAGGTCGATATATCAGCCGCATTTAGAGGTACCGCACGACGTGCAGATCAGGCAGCCTTCCTGATATATCAGTGTTTCCTGACCGCAGTTGGGACACCGCTGTCCGCTGGCCTTCGTACCGTTCGGCAGATACTTCTTGAGAGCACGCTCCACACCCATTTTCCATGTATTGATGCTCATGGAGTCAAGCTCAAGACCTCCGACAAGTTTCAGCACCTGATCAATAGGCATTCCGTATCGGAGCACTCCGGAAATCAGTTTGGCATAGTTCCAGTATTCGGGGTTGAACTTATCTGAAAGGCCCTCGATTGTCGTCTTATGACCACGTTTGTTTACGAACTGGAAATCATAGCGTTTGGTGCCGTCGGCACTCATCGCCTTTATAATCTTTCCGTGAGTGACAGATTTCGGACAGAAAATACCGTCCTCGTCGTCGGCCAGACCGGTAAATATTTCATACGGACGTCCGTCCATTAGTCCGACGAAGGCAATCCACTTCTCCTTGTTGTTCTGGAAACGGACCACGTCGGCCTCAAGTTCGATGGGGCGCTTCAGTGCGAGAGGATGGATGTCGGAGCATTCAGCCGGCGAATCGGATTTCTTCTTTTTGCTTTCAAACGATACCAATACACCCGAACGGGAACCGTCGCGATATACGGTGCATCCCTTGCAGCCGGAGCGCCATGCCTCCACATAAAGGCGATTCACCATCTCTTCGGTAACGTCGGCAGGAAGATTGATTGTAACCGATATGGAGTGGTCCACCCATTTCTGGATACGGCCCTGCATATGCACTTTCTCCACCCAGTCTATTTCGTTGGCTGTCGCGCCTGCATACGGCGAACGGCTCACGAGTTCATCAAGCTGCTCCTGCATGTAGTCGTTGCGTTCCTCTATGCCGTTGATTTTCATCCATTCAAGGAACTTGGGATGATAGACCACATATTCCTCGAATGCGTCGCCGGTCTCATCTACATAGTCGACCCGAACATTGGCGTCGTTAGGATTGACCTTCCTGCGGCGTTTATAGACGGGCATGAAAACAGGCTCGATGCCGGATGTGGTCCGCGTCATCAGGCTTGTTGTACCGGTCGGCGCGATGGTAAGGCAGGCGATGTTACGTCGTCCGTAGCGCACCATATCGTCATACAGCTCAGCCGACTGCTCCTTGAGGCGCAGCATGAAAGGATTGTTTTCTTCGCGCTTTGCATCGAAAATCTCGAAGGCACCGCGCTCTTTAGCCATTTCGACCGAGGAAGCATACGCGGCCAGAGCCAGCCGACGATGAACGCTTTCGGAAAAATCCGTAGCTTCAGGCGTGCCATAGCGCAGACCCATGGCGGCTATCATATCGCCCTCGGCGGTGGTTCCGACACCCGTACGGCGCCCCTTTAGCGTCTTAGCCTTAATTTTCTCCCAGAGATGGCGTTCGGGGCCTTTTACCTCAAGAGTTTCGGGATCGGAGTCGATTTTATTAAGGATAAGGTCGATTTTCTCCATTTCAAGATCGATGATATCGTCCATTATCCGCTGCGCCTTACGCACGTGAGCTTCAAACTTCTCGAAATCGAATTCCGCCTGCGGCGTAAAGGGGTTCTTTACATAGGAATAGAGATTGATGGCGAGCAGACGGCAGGAATCGTAGGGACATAGCGGAATTTCTCCGCACGGATTCGTGGAGATAGTACGGAAACCGAGATCCGCATAGCAGTCGGGGAGCGACTCACGAATAATAGTGTCCCAGAAGAGCACACCGGGCTCGGCTGACTTCCATGCGTTGTGAATAATCTTATCCCAGAATGCCTTCGCATCGACCTCTTTGGTGATTTCCGGATTCGCACTGTCGACCGGATAGGTCTGCGTGTACTTGCCGTTTTCTGTCGCGGCACGCATGAATTCGTCGTCGATACGAACGCTAACATTAGCGCCCGTAACCTTGCCCTCCGTCATCTTGGCATCGACAAATGCCTCTGAATCCGGATGCTTGATGCTGACGGTCAGCATCAGAGCGCCGCGACGGCCATCCTGGGCGACCTCACGTGTGGAATTGGAGTATCGATCCATAAACGGTACCAGACCGGTCGACGTCAGGGCCGAATTCTTAACAGGTGTTCCCTTCGGACGTATATGGCTGAGATCATGGCCGACCCCTCCACGACGCTTCATCAGCTGAACCTGCTCTTCGTCGATACGGATTACGCCGCCGTAAGAATCCGGAGCGCCGTCCAGACCGATTACAAAACAGTTGGAGAGCGAGCCGACCTGATAGCTGTTGCCGATTCCCGACATAGGGCTCCCCTGGGGCACAATATATTTGAAATCCTTCAGATACCCGAACACTTCGTCGTGGCTCATCGGATTGGGATATTTGCTTTCGATTCGGGCAATCTCCGATGCGATGCGGTGATGCATATCGTCGGGTGTAAGTTCATAGATATTGCCGAACGAGTCCTTCAGGGCATACTTGCTCACCCACACACGGGCGGCCAGCTCGTCGCCGCCGAAATACTTCAGCGTTGCGTCGTAAGCTTCATCGTAAGAATAGTGTTTTGATTCCATTCTTTCAGGAGGTAGTTATACTAAAAAAGGGAGTTTGGAGTCTCGGAATAAACATACGGCATCTCCGACTACGCCTGTCAGCAATAGCCGGAACAGCCGTTTGAATGCCACCGCAAACTTCGGAAATTTCAGTGAATCTCGCAAGTCGGGAAAGTCGATTTTTTAAAATTGTTGATAAGTTTCCCGAAACGAATGCCCAAAATACAATAAAGCAGTGCATTAGAAATAAACGCACTGCCTGAAAGTTTCCCAGAAGGTCGGGCGGCGGCAACCGTCAGTCGCCATAAAATGACTTTTCGATAGCAGCTATATCGTCCTGAAGCTGCTTTTCAAACGGCAGACGCTCCTCGATATTCTTACAAGCGTAGATTACCGTGGCGTGATTGCGCGAAAGGCGCGTGCCAATAGCGGTCAGAGCCATTTTGGCGTGTTTTTTTGCAAGATACATCACCATCTGACGCGCGTCTGAAATCTCACGTTTGCGCGATTTGGTGAAAATAGTTTCCGGATCAATCTTGTAGTGACTGGCCACACACTGCGTCACCATATCGAAATTGATGGTGCGGCGGTGCATCTTCACCACATTATTCATCACCATGCGGGCGAGATCTACGGTGATGTCACGGTTCATGACGGTGGCATGGGCCAGCAACGAGACTACAATTCCCTCAAGCTCACGCACACTGTCGGTGACATTTTCAGCTATATAATCCATCACCTCGTCGGGAATCTGAAGACCATCCTGCTCTGCCTTCATGCGAAGCACCTCTCGGCGAAGCTGCAGATCGGGCTTCTCCAGTTCCACTGTCATCCCCCACTTGAACCTCGAAAGCAACCGGTCGGCCATGCCCTGAAGCTGCGTGGAATTGCAGTCGCTCGAAAGTATAATCTGCTTCTGATTCTGATGCAGGTGATTGAAAATATGGAAGAATGTGCTCTGCGTGGCCGGCTTACCGATAAGATCCTGGATGTCGTCGACAATAAGGGTATCTATGCTCTGATAGAAATTGATGAACTCATTGATCTTACCGTTGAATCTGGCTACAGTAAACTGGCTTTCGAACAGACGGGCACTCACATAAAGTATTCGGGCGTCTGGATTGTTCTCGCGCAATTTGATTCCTATAGCCTGAATGAGATGAGTCTTGCCCACACCGGTCGGTCCGAATACGAACAGCGGATTGAACGTGGTGCATTTCGGATCGTTTGCAATGGCCTCGCCTATAGCACGGGCAATCCTGTTGGAGGCCGAACCGCAGTAGTTCTCAAACGTATAATGGGGATTGAGCTGCGAGTCGAACACCTTCTCCACCTGCGTCTGAAACATGCCTCCGTTCAGTTTCTGGCGCCGCAGGAGCGGTGTATTCGTCAGACCGGCCTCATTAATGCCCGTCTCCGGCTTGTTGGAAATCTGGTTGTAATGATAGAACAGCTTTACGCCATCGCCATAGACACGACGGATCGTAGCGCCGAGAATATTCAGATATGTATCCTCGATATGCTCTTTAAAATATGGCGAGGGAACTCCGAGCGTCAGGCGCCCGTCGGCAAACCCGATTGAAACAATCGGCTTGAACCAGGCGTCGAATTGCTCGGGGCGCAGATTGTCGGCGATAATACGCTGACAATCCTCCCACAATTGCTGATGAGTCTTGTTCGTCATTACGGAGGTTGTTATACCGGCGTCAAGACGTTCCACATATTCGTAGGGAAACGCAGAGACGCAGACAATAAAAAAATATTAAAAAAAATATTAGGAGAGGTCGTTTTTCCGGTCAGAAGCCTTGGCGCATATGGTCAGAAATGCTCCAGGATGGCTTAGATTTCTCTCATTTTTGCAATACAAAATTATAGCAATTTTTTTTCTAAAACAATTCAAAATATGTTTGGAATTTCGGTTTCAGCCAAAGCACGCTAATTTTCAGGCACTTATAAATAATTTAAACCGACGCTTTCAATAATACCACATAACACTCACTCAATCGACGTATTAACTATAGATGTGACAGCTTTGAAATATCGGGGAATTTCCACCGACTGTGCTTTATCATAAGACTAAACGGCATTTTGACTCATAAGCTAAAATTATGGAAATATATTAACTATTCGGAATGATTCCTCATAGTTGAAAACTGCTTTTCTGTTGCAAATACAACCACAAAAATCAGGCGGTGTGCCCTGCATATGATAATGCGACACACCGCCCATATTTCTTCTGTAGTTCTTCCGGATCAGAACGAGAATTCGAATCGAATCCGGCGACGGTATTCCTCTCCGGGATTTAACTGCTGCGAGGGAAGATTAGGATGATTGGGAGCATCAGGAGCACCCTGACATTCGATCGCTACAGCATCGTAGTCATGATACTTATATCCTCCCTTCCCGACCGGGCTGTCGTCAAGCCAGTTGCCTGTGTATACCTGTGCACCCGGCTGGTCGGTCTTGATTGTAACGGAAAGTTCACTCTGAGCTGCTTTCAGCGCACCGAGAGTGCGTAGCGAGCCATCGAATCCGTCGACCATCCAGCAGTGGTCGTAACCGCGACACACCCGAAGCGAGTGATTGTCGTCGGCAATGCGCTCTCCTATTTTGTGTGGAGTGGTAAAATCGAACGGCGTACCGGCTACTTCAAGCAGCTCCCCGGTAGGGATCTGCACGTCATTGATGGCAAGCATCTTCGAGCAATTCAGCTGAAGAGTCTGACCGAGACATGAGCCGGTATCGTGGCCGTCGAGATTGAAATATGTGTGGTTGGTGAGATTGACCACGGTCGGAGCATCGGTAGTGGCAAAATAGTCTATCTGAATAGAATTGTCGTTGCCGACGGTATAGACGGCCATTACCTTCAGATTGCCCGGATAACCGGCATCTCCGTCGGGACTCTCAAGGGTGAAAACAACCTTGTTGTCACCTTCGGTCACTGTGTGCCACACACGGTTCTGGAATCCGTCAGGTCCGCCATGAAGATGATTGGGGCCATTGTTGACAGGCAACTGATAAAGCTTGCCGTTCACCGTAATCTTGCCGTCGGCGATTCGGTTGGCGAAACGGCCGGGAGTCTTTCCGGCACAGGGACCGTCGGCAAAATACGCCTCAGGGTTGTCATAGCCAAGAACTACGTCGAGTTTCTTGCCGTCGGCCTGCGGAATTTTCACAGAAACGATACCGGCGCCTACCGACGAGAGTATAACCTCCATTCCATGGTCGTTGGTGATTGTCACCCAGCTGATTTCTCCTTTCGGCGACGGAAATGTTTTCTTTTCGAGTTTCATAGATAAGTAACTGTTCAAATTTATTTTATATCCTCCTGATCTAATTATTTCAACATTTCCACGGTAAAATTTCAGCATCCTTTCCTTCCCTCATCAGTCGTGTGGACATCCCCACTCCTTCTTCATCGAGAAAAAACACTGAAAATTTTCCTCCCGGGAATATCAAAATAATTTCGACCGGTTACTTAGAAGTCTGTTAGTTTTAAGGAAAGCGGCATCCGTATCTTCATGATGCCGCGACGCAGCCATGAAGGATTGCCACACCGAATGCGAATTTACGAAGTTTTTCGCTAATTTTGTAACTCAATAAAGTATTTTTGTTCCGCAGATGATTTCGGCCAATGAAACATACCGCTCGACGGGAGGTGATTCCCAGTCGCGCTTTGAATATGTGGAGGTTCTGCTTCCCTTGCCGCTTGCCGCAAAATTCACCTACCGGCTTCCGCCGCATCTGGTGGGAAAACCGGCTCAGGGGAGCCGTGTCATCGTTCCTTTCGGCCGAAAAAAATTCTATACCGCCATTGTGGTGGGTTTCGCCAATCTTCCTCCTCAAGGCATCGACGTAAAGGAGGTAGTTGTGCTGCTCGACACGTCGCCGGTAGTACGGCATCCGCAGTTGCAGTTATGGAACTGGGTTGCGGACTACTATCTGGCAGCCTTGGGCGATGTCTACAAAGCGGCCGTACCTGCTGGACTGAAAATCGAGAGCGAGACGCATGTGGAGATTAATCCCGACTTCGAATTTGCCGACGGCCCGGCCATGCAACTCTCGGAGCGGGATGCCGCCATACTGCAACTTATCGCCCACGAAGGGTCGCTGACACCAGCCGCCATAGAAAGCCGGCTGAAAGCCAAAAGAATCGCCTCGGCAATAAATGCGCTCATAGAGCGCGGAGTGCTGATAGTGGCGGAGAAATTAAACGAACGCTACCGGCCTAAGAAAGTGCAGATGGTAAAGGCCGCCTTTACGCCCGACGAAACCGACGAAGCATTCCGCAAGGTATCCGGCGCAAGAAAGCAGGAGGCTCTGCTGCTTGCATATATTGATCTGTCGGGGATGATGCGGGGAAAGCCGGCAGAAGTATCGCGCGACGACCTCCTCGCCAGGGCCGGCGTACTGCCGGCCATCCTTAGCGCCGTAATTAAGAAAGGCGTGCTTGAAGCATACGCCAAAGAGGTAAACCGGTTCGCCTTCACAGGTGAACCGACCGGAAATCTTCCCCGTCTTACCGATGCCCAGCAGGAGGCTCTCGATGCCATTCACAAGACCTGGCATTCCCATGATGTGACACTGCTGCATGGCGTTACTTCGAGCGGCAAAACTGAAATTTACATCCACCTTATTAATTTTGTGCTCCAACGTGGCGATCAGGCGCTGATGCTTGTTCCAGAAATCGCCCTGACCACACAACTTACCAGAAGACTCCAGAAAGTGTTCGGCTCGCGCGTAGTCATCTACCACTCGAAATTCTCCGACAGCGAGCGAGTGGACATATGGCGTCGCCTGCTTACTTCGACCGATCCGCTCGTGGTAATCGGGGCACGATCCGCAGTATTCCTTCCCTTCGCCCACCTCGGCCTGGTGATTGTGGACGAGGAGCATGAAAGCAGCTACAAACAATACGACCCCGCACCGCGATATAACGGACGCGATGTGGCGGTGGTGCTTGCAAAGATGCACGGGGCGAAAACCCTTCTGGGCTCGGCCACCCCTTCGATCGAATCCTACTACAAGGCGAAAAACGACAAATTCGGCCTCGTGAAGCTTTCCGCACGTTTCGGCAACGCAACCCTGCCGCAGATACGCGTTATCGACATGAACCTCGCCCGTCAGGCCAAGGCTGTAAAAGGCGCGTTCGCCGCGGAAACCATCGGTCTGGCCCGGGAAGCCCTTGATAAAGGTTCTCAGATAATCCTCTTCCAGAACCGGCGCGGATATGCCCCCCTGGCCCGATGCCGCCAGTGTGCATGGGTTCCACGGTGCGCCAACTGCGACGTAGCGCTCACATATCATAACTCAACGCGCCAACTGCAATGCCATTATTGCGGAGCGGTGTATACGCTTCCTAAAGTCTGCCCGCAGTGTCATGAACCGGCCATCGAGATTATCGGCTATGGCACAGAGCGCATTGAGGAAGAAGTTGTTGCCAACTTTCCGGGCTACAACATGCTGCGAATGGACCTTGATACCACCCGCAGCAAGGAATCGTATGGTGCCATAATCGATGACTTCTCGGCGGGGAAAGCCCGGATTCTTGTCGGCACCCAGATGGTGACCAAAGGGCTGGATTTCGGAGGGGTATCGCTTGTGGCGGTTCTGAATGCCGACGCAGTGATAAACTACCCGGACTTCCGCGCTTCGGAACGCGCCTTCAATATGCTTGAACAGGTTGCCGGGCGAGCCGGCCGACGCGAGGGTGCGGATGGAACTGTGGCCATACAGACCTATAATCCGGCGCAGAAAGTGCTAGGATTTGTCAGGCGGCATGACTACGAGGCATTCTATGAGTCGGAAATAGCGGATCGAAAGAGCTTTCTGTATCCGCCCTTCTCCCGTATAGTCAATATCTATCTGCGCCATAAGAATGCCGAAACGCTCAAACGCCTCGCCGTAGCCTACGCCACACGCCTTCGTGCCCTCCTCGGGTCGAGAGTATATGGTCCTGAAGAGCCTTCCGTCGGAAGAATTCAGAATCTGTATATCAGAAAAATAATGCTGAAGATTGAGACTACCGCATCGATGCGGAAAGTAAAAGATCTGCTTCGCCAGACGCATATAGACCTGATCGACCAGCCCGACATGAAGCAGATTCTGATTCATTTCGACGTAGATCCGTGCTGAACGCTCCAAATTGGAATTCCGGACCATTGTGTGCTGAAAATTACCAACTTTATAGGCGTAGCGGCAATTTTTCACTCTGAATTTACACCGGTGATGGTGGGACATCCCAACATTTTTGCTTAATTTTGTGCAAATATATGGAATACCGCCATCTGAAACGGAATCTTTCATCCGCATCGACATATATACGACTGACGCTCTGCCTTTTCTGCATCCTGTCGGCGCTCATAGCGTCGGCACGCGATTTCGTCATCACCCTTGATGCGGGCCACGGCGGCCACGATTACGGAGCTCTCGGGAAAACCACCAACGAGAAGACAATCACCCTGAGCGTAGTGAAACAACTCGGCAAACTGATTGAAAAAAACTTGTCGGACGTAGAAGTGGTCTATACCCGCGATAACGATGTATTCATCCCGCTGGCCGAACGCGCCGAGATTTCCAACCATGCCGGAAGCGACCTCTTCATGTCGGTCCACATCAATTCCGTTGATAAACGGAACCGCAACCGCACTTCGATTGAAGGATGCCAGGTCTATACCCTCGGACTACACAAGACCGACGAGAACCTTGAAGTGGCTAAACGCGAGAACTCCGTGATGGAACCTGAGGACGACCATACCGCAAAAGACGCCGGTTTCGACCCCAATTCGCTCGAAAGCGACATCATATTCGAGTTGAGCCAGAGCAAAAGGCTCGACCAAAGCATAGAATTCGCCGACGAAATCCACCGACAGCTTGTAAACATTGCCGGCCGCGCGCCCAAGGGGGTCCGGCAGGCAGGTTTCTGGGTGCTGTGGGCAACCTCGGCCCCTGCCGTACTCGTGGAGCTTGACTTTATCTGCAACCCGCGTTCAGAAAAATATCTCGCATCCGAAACCGGACAGAAAGAGATGGTCGCTGCGCTCTACAATGCCTTTTGCGCCTATCTCAACACCTACGGCAGCGGCATCACCGGGCGCAGACTGCCGGAGGCAAAACCGATTGCACTGAAATCAGACCGGAAGCAACATAAGGACAATCTCCTGACTACTGCCCGCGAAAAGGCCGCCTCTCCCCTCCCATCCGGAGCGGCCCATGAGATAGCCCCGGTAAAGAAATCCAAGGAAACCCAATTCTATGTGCAGCTGCTCGCGTCTGCAACGCCGCTATCTCCCGAGGCGAAAGAATTCAAAGGATTTGAGTCGCTTGAAGTATACTCGGAAAACGGCTGGTATAAGTATGTACTGGGCCCCGCCGAAACCCTCGACGATGCAAAACGGCTTCTGGAGGAGGCACGTAATAGTTTTCCCGAATCGTTCATAATCAAAATGAAAAACGGCGAGCGCACCGGAATGATTAAACCATAGCGGCCGCCTACAATAATAAAACTGACACTCATCCCAATATGAAATCAAAGAAAGAGATTATTATCGGACTCTGTGTGGTATTCGCGCTGTTTGCACTGTTTATGGGAATCAATTTCCTGAAAGGCATCAACGTATTTAAAGCCGCCAACTACTACTATGCGACCTATACGGACGCTGCCGGGCTCCAAGTTTCGGCTCCCGTGACGCTCAACGGCTTCAAAGTCGGCCAGGTTCGCGACATCAACTATCAGTTCGACGACCCCGGACACGTAAAAGTGGAACTCAGCCTCGACCGCGCGCTCCGACTTCCCTCCGGCACCAAAGCCGTGATATCCCTCGACCTGCTCGGCTCGGCCACCGTGGTTCTGAAACCGACCTCAGCAACGACCTATGAGAAAGTGGGCAGCACACTGCAAGGCGAGACTGCCGCCGGCCTGATGGACAACGTGTCGCAGAACCTTATCCCTTCTGTCAGCGCCATCTTCCCTAAAATCGACTCGCTGCTCACCAACCTTAACCTCATAGTAGCAGATCCCGCGCTCCGCTCTTCGGTAGCGCGCCTCGACGCCATAACTCTTAATCTCGAGCAGACTATGCGCACCATCAACCGCACGGCCGGACAGCTTCCCCCGGTTATGGGCAACGTCAACGAGATTACAACCAATCTGTCGACAATGAGCGGCGCACTTGCCGAACTCTCCAACGACCTGAAGGAGCTGCCCATCGATTCCACAATGCAGAACATAACCGCACTGTCGGCCAATCTGCGGACTCTCTCGGAACAGCTCAACAATCCTGATTCATCGCTCGGACTGCTGACACACGACCGCGCCCTCTACGACAACCTCAACAACTGCGCCGCATCGCTCGATTCGCTTCTGATCGACGTAAAACGCAATCCCAAGCGCTACATCAGCATCAAACTGCTGTAATTGCGCCACTCCTCTACGATATAATTAAAGATTTCTTACTTCATTCCAATCCATGAACATACAATTCAACGTCGACTACCGCACCCAATGGGGCGAGTCGCTCTATCTTCTGGCCGACATTCCGCAGCTCGGCGAAAGCAATCCGCAGAAAGCGGTTCCCATGAGCCTCTACGGAGACCAATCGTGGAAACTGCAGGTAAATCTTCCGGACGACACCGAGGATTTCAACTACCATTACATTGTGCGTCGCGACCAGGGGGGCGCAGACCATCTCGAATGGAACAGCGCCAAAGCCCACACGTTCCGCCGTGCTACAGGAGCTTCCGACTACGAGATTTTCGACCGCTGGCAGGACCAGCCCTGGGATAAACCATACTACTCGGTGGTGTTTACAGGCTGTGTGTGCCGCCGTGTAAACCGCGCAATGCCCACCGCTCTGAAAGCAGGCGAACTGCTCGTCACCGTCGACGCCCCGATGGTGGCACCCGACGAAATTGTCGCACTCTGCGGAGCTCCGGAGGCATTGGGTGGCTGGAACCCGGAAAAAGCCATCCCGATGTCCGACGCAGATTTCCCCACTTGGTCGTGCGCCGCAGACCTTGCCTCTCTCCCGGCTGAATTCGAATATAAGTTCGTAATCCTCAAGCGCGAATCGCGTAAGCTCGTAGCCTGGGAAGGTGGTCAGAACCGGCATATGTCAGTAAAAGCGCCCACACCGGCAGCCGTGGTGGAAATGACCGGTCAACGTCTTGTCAACCCCAAATCTCCCTGGCGCGGTGCCGGCGTTGCAATTCCGGTGTTTGCCCTGCGCAGCGAAAACGACTTCGGCGTAGGCGAATTCCTCGACCTCGAAAAGATGATCGACTGGGCGGTGGTTACCGGTCAGAAGTTTATCCAGGTACTTCCGGTAAACGACACCACGATGACGCATACCTGGACCGATTCCTACCCCTACAATGCCAACTCATGCTTTGCGTTGCATCCGATGTATCTGCGCCTTAGCGAACTCGGCGAACTCGCCGACGCCGACCGGCGTACCTACTACGACGGTATCGCCAAAGAGCTGAACTCGCTTGAGGAAATCGACTACGAACGCGTCAACAACGCCAAGAATGCCTATACCCGCGAACTTTTCCAGCAGGTGAAGGGCCGGGTAACACGCACCAAAGCCTTCAAGGAATTCATCGAAAAGAATGAGGACTGGCTCAAACCTTATGCCGCATTCTGCATACTGCGCGACCGCTTCAACACCCCCGAATTCAAGAACTGGGGTGAATACGCCACATACACTCCAGCCAAAATCGAAGCCTTCCTGCGCGACAATCAGCAGGATGCCAACTACGTTTACTGGATTCAGCAGAACCTCGCCCAGCAGCTTACCCGCGTACGCGAATACGCCCACGCCCACGGTGTATCGCTCAAGGGCGACATTCCCATCGGCATATCGCGCGACAGCGTCGACGCCTGGACCATGCCGAACCTCTTTAACCTAAACAGCCAGGCAGGCGCTCCGCCGGATGATTTCTCGGTGCTGGGTCAGAACTGGGGCTTCCCGACCTACAACTGGGAGGAGATGTGGCGCCAGGACGAGTTCGCATGGTGGAAATCCCGCTTCAAGACTATGGCGCAGTTCTTCGACGTTTACCGCATCGACCATGTGCTCGGATTCTTCCGCATATGGCAGATTCCTATGGACCAGCTCCACGGACTGCTGGGCGTATTCAACCCGGCCCTCCCCTTTACGCCCGACGAATTGCGCGACAGCTACGATTTCTGGCTCGATGTCGACCTGCAGACCACACCTTTCATCATGGACTATTTCCTCGGCGACTTCTTCGGAGAATACACCGACGAAGCCCGTCAGCGCTTCCTCGATGATGCGGGGTATGGCCGCTACCGACTGAAAGAAGGATTCAGAACCCAGCGCCAGGTCGCCGACTATTTCGCAACCCAGCCCAAGGACGAGAAGAACGAACGGCTATGCAACGCCCTGCAGGGTCTGATCGATCAGGTACTCTTCATTGAAGACCCTGTGGAAAAAGGCAAATACCATCCGCGCATCTCCGCCCAGTTCACCTACGTATACCGTCAACTCAACGACTACGAACGCTGGACGTTCGACCGCCTCTACAACGATTTCTTCTATCATCGCCACAACGACTTCTGGTATGGCAAAGCCATGTGGAAACTCCCGCCTATCATCGACGCCACGTCGATGCTCACATGCGCCGAAGACCTCGGCATGATTCCCGACTGCGTTCCCGCTGTGATGAGCGCATTGGAGATTCTCACGCTCGATATTCAGCGCATGCCCAAGAATCCGCGCGAGGAGTTCGGCAATCCTGCATTCTATCCTTATCTTACAGTCTGCACCACATCCACCCACGATATGGGCGGCATACGCCAGTGGTGGGAGGAGAACCGCGAAAAAACACAGCGCTTTTTCAACTGTATGCTCGGCGAAGGCGGTGCAGCTCCGGCATTCGCCGAACCGTGGATTTGCGAGAAGATTGTCGATAGCAACCTGAAATCTCCTGCAATGCTGTGTATACTTCCGCTTCAGGACTGGATGTCGATCGACGGGCGTCTGCGCCGCGCCGACCCACGGAAAGAGCAGATCAACGTGCCTGCCAACTCCCGCCACTACTGGCGCTACCGCATGCACCTCACTCTGGAGGACCTCCTCGGCGAAGAACTCTTCAACAAACGCGTGGCTTCTATCGTAGAAAGTTCAGGCCGCTGAAAGTAAAACCTATAACAGAATTCCCGAAAAGGCGGAGTTCCAGAATTCCGTATTTTGGAACACCGCTTTATTTTGCCCGGTTGGCGATGGCATTGTCAGCATGTTCCGGAAGCCGCAAGTCCATAGGATAAGCCCGGTTTTAGCCCGGTTTTACACTGGGGGACCATAAATACTCCGCCCGAAAATTGGTTTTGTTCGGCACTTTTATGTAATTTTGTTATGTTACAGCTTTGAAATACACAATATTCAATGTATTTATACATTCTACATCCTTAATAATTAAGCCGGGAAAAAGGCACAAAATGTTTTTACCCTAAACCCGTTACTGTGAATGGAACACAACTTCATATACTTCATCCACGGCCTCTGCTGCATGTTTTACTCCATGATGGCATGGCTGTTCTGGCGCAACCGGCAATCCCGTCTGTCGAAATTCGTAATGGCCTTGATGCTGCTTATAGCGGTTCAAAGCATCAAGGATGTGTTTTTTCTGTCAGACAAGTTGTATAGCTCCAGCCAACTATGGACGGCAGTAACGTCGGTCGACATGATTGCAGTCCCCTTCTATGCGTTTATACTTATGGAGTTATGTAATCCGGGCATGACGTCGGCAAGACTGATAGCGATCGAGATTGCGCCATTTGTCGTATTGCCTGTCCTGTATCTGTCAACCGGCATAGAAGCATTCTACGACATAGAAGTAGCATGGGCAGCCATCTTCGGCCTTAGCTACGCCATTTGGACAATATTCGCCATCCGCAGATATAACAGCAGACTCAAGCAGCAGTTTTCCTATGTGGAGAATATCAACCTCGATTGGCTACGCATTATTCTGGTATTTTTCTTCGCCATACTCAGCCTCTGGATTGTAGGCTGCCGTTATATCAATATCGATGCCGAGAGTGTATATCTGCTCGGTTCGCTGATCATGTGGATGTTCCTATGCTATTTCATCTATCGCCACAAAAGCGTGATAAGCGAACTGAAAGCTTCGGTGCCAGAAGAAACATCCATCCAGTCCCCGCCCTCCGACTCCACTCCCGACATGTCGAAAAAAATTCTGCGTCTTTTCGACGAGCAACAGATATATCTTAACCCCAATCTTAAATTATCCGACATCGCATCGGTGGTCGGAAGCAACCGGACGTATGTAAGCCGTTTTTTCAATGCCGAACAAAATTCCACTTTTTTCGATTTTGTGAACGGCTACCGCGTCCGAATGGCCACGAGCCTGCTCAGGGAAACCGACGAGAAAATAGAAGTGATCGCCGAACGCGTCGGCTTCAATTCCAGCCAGGCATTTCATCGCGTTTTCTCCAAAACCATCGGCCAGACCCCTGAGAAATTCCGCTCCGGGAATCGCAGCAACTCTGTTTCAGCGCGATAGGCGTAGTATTACTATCCGGTTTACAAATTGCGACCAGCGGTTTTATCCGTTGCTACGCGATATATACATCATGTGACCGCCCGGCAGTAGCGGAAATCGTCTCTTTGCGACAGAGAAACATTACGTACTGTTTATCATACTTCATTAACCACAACAAGCCTTTTGCACTTTAATCAAGACTAAGAAAATGCATTCCTTCCAATGGAAGAAAAGCCGGTGTTTCAAAATACAATATTTTGAAACACCGGCTTATTTATCCTGTTGAGGAGGGCGCCTGGCGCCAACGACTACTGACGGTCGAAAAACGGATTTTTAGAAGTGGCACTCAAAGGAATGCAATAATACTGCGAGCACCCAGGAAGAAGATTCAGCCGCTCGGCAGCCATACCGGCCGAAAACCATACACGGCAGTCCACACGATGGTCAGCGGCAACCGAAACCGCCGAACCGATGGCGATTCCCACATCCACGCAATTGACGGCACATGGAACGTTGGCAGGCTTATCGTCGCACGTCGGGAACCCGCAATGGGCGCAATTCAGGCCAAGCGGAAGCGACCGTGTGGCAATTACGACTACTGCGTCGGCCTGCAGGATATTGTGGCCGTCGCGGGCATAGACTCCGCGCCCCGTAAGGCGGTGAAGCTCAAGCATTGATTCGGAAAGTCGACGTATGTCGTCGCCTGTAACCAGAGCGCATTCAAGAATGTCGACACCTTTTCCTTTTGGAGCTGTACGTGCCGCCGTAAGCATCGCATGGCCCACGGCAACAACTCGCTCTAAGCGCGACGAACGTTCGTTTTCAATCATAATCAGTCGATTATCAGCATTGCGTCGCCGTAGGCGCCGAACTTATACCCTTGTTCCATAGCTTCCTGATATGCCTTCATAATAAGCTGATACCCTCCGAAAGCGCATACCATCATGAGCATGGTGGAGTACGGCAGATGGAAACCCGTCACCAGAGCGGTCGAGACCGTGAAATCGTAAGGAGGGAAAATAAACTTATTGGTCCAGCCGGTATAAGTCTTCATATGGCCGCCCATGCTTACGGCGCTCGCGATTCCGCGAAGAGTGGAAGTGCCTACGGCGCAAACCTGTTTGCCGCAGTCTTTGGCATGGTTCACCATATCCACAAGCTCCTGACTGACGCTCATCTCCTCCGAATCCATTCGATGTTTGGTAAGATCCTCCACATCGATTTCCCGGAATGCGCCCAGACCGCTGTGAACAGTAATAAATCCCTGTTCGACACCTTTAATCTCCAGACGCTTCATAATTTCGCGGCTGAAATGGATACCGGCCGACGGAGCTACCACTGCCCCCTCGTTTTTGGCGAATATCGTCTGATAACGGTCGACATCAACCTCTTCGGGCTCCCGCTTTATATATTCGGGAAGCGGCGTGGAACCAAGCCTGAAGAGATTGGCCTTGAATTCCTCATGACTTCCGTCGTAGAGGAATCGCAGGGTGCGTCCGCGCGAGGTTGTGTTGTCGATTACCTCGGCCACCATCGATTCATCGTCGCCGAAATAAAGTTTGTTGCCTATTCGGATCTTGCGGGCCGGCTCGACAAGAACGTCCCAAAGTTTATGCTCCGTATTGAGTTCGCGCAGGAGGAAAACCTCAATGCGGGCGCCGGTTTTCTCCTTATTGCCAAACAGACGGGCCGGAAACACTTTGGTATCGTTAAACACCATCACATCTCCCTCATCGAAGAACCGGAGGATATCGCGAAAAGAAAGATGCTCGATCTCGCCACTTTTGCGATGAACCACCATAAGCTTGCTGTCGCCGCGTTCGGCCGACGGATATTGAGCTATCAGCTCTTCGGGCAATTTGTATTTGAACTGGGAAAGCTTCATTTCGTCTAAGCTTTGTTATTTAGTATTGTTTTCGGTTGTCTTTTATATGAAACTTCATCAGCCTGTATCTTCCGCGGTGCTACCGCTCGTCGAAAGGCTTGATGTCGGCTTTTTCGTTGACCATGAAATCCTGAGGCACCACCATCGGTTCCACAACAATCTCATTGCCCTTATCATCCTCGACAGTACATGGCGCCGAAAGAAGAATACCTACTGCCTCAGGTATGGAGAGAGCATCCTCTATCCGCGCTTCCCCTACCTGCGTGCGGCGTAAATTTTCAAGATACGCTCCCGTATGCAATGCCACGCCGATATCGCGTGCCACCGACCGTATATAGGTTCCTTTGCTGCATACAATCCGCAACACCAGCAGAGTCCCCTCGAAGTCAAGAATCTCTATGGAATCTATCACGATAACTTTCGGTTTAAGCTCCACCGCCTCTCCTTTCCGGGCCATTTTGTAGGCGCGATGACCGTCGACCTTGCAGGCCGAATAGTCAGGGGGAATCTGCTCTATTCTTCCTATAAATCCCTTAAGGGCATTTTCCACTGCCTCGCGTGTGATGTGCTCCGTGGGGAATGTAGCGTCGACCGGGGTCTCTCGGTCGAACGAGGGAGTCGTAGCCCCCAGCCGGATGTCGGCGATATATTCTTTCACACCACTCTGCAGGCGCTCGATCTCCTTGGTCGCCTTTCCGGTGCATACAATCATCACGCCGGAGGCAAGAGGATCGAGAGTGCCGGCATGTCCCACCTTGAGTTTTTTCACTCCGGCCTTGCGCAGCCGCGAGGTCAAAGCTCCGCGCAGTTTCTTCACCACGTGGAACGACGACCACCCGAGCGGTTTGTCGACAACGATTATCTCTCCTTGAAGCGGTTTCATCTCAATATATCAGGCGAGAACAATGCAAAGCACACCTACCACGACACAGTAGACGGCGAACCACACAAGTTTACCTTTTTTTACAAGATTCAGCATCCAGTTGCAAGCAATGCAGCCCACAATGAAAGCGGCCATAAAGCCTACTGCCATAGCCGTGAAGCCCACAGGCGATTCAGCCTCGCCCGGAGCGGCGCCAAGCACTTTTACAAGATCGAGAAGCGCCTGGCCGAGAATGGGAATCACTACCATGAAAAACGAGAACTGGGCCACGCGCTCACGGTTGTCGCCGAGCAGAATTCCCGTTGCAATCGTAGAGCCCGACCGGCTGAGACCGGGAAGAACGGCCACTGCCTGGGCGATACCGATTATAAATGCGTCGGACCACGTTATGTCGCGACCCTCGCGGCGAGTCGCCATCAGAGGGCGTGTACGGAAAAAGTATGCGAACGAAAGCAGAGCAGCGGTGACACACAGGCAGATTCCTACAAGTGTCAGGTTATTTCCACCATCGGCAGAAACCCCGAAAAATGCTTCGACCTGATCCTTGAAGCATATACCCACTATCCCTACAGGGATACACGATAACAACAGTTTCCAGACATATGCTGTGTTCTCATCGCGTCGGAAAGTAAAGAACGACTTGCACAGCGGTACGAATTTACGCCACAGCACTACTATAGTCGACAGCACCGTGGCCACATGGAGCACCACATCGAACTGCAGTGAATCGGCTCCTGCAAGCCGGGAGCCAAGAAGATGGTTGAAAATCTCGAGATGTCCGCTTGAACTGATGGGAAGATATTCTGCAAGTCCCTGCACTATGCCGAGAATCAAGGCGTCGAGCCAATTCATAGTCTGTTCTTTGTGTGATTCAAGATGAAAACCGGCCCTTAACCGGCTTGGAATTACTTATCGCTTTTGCCGGGTTTCAGAATGATGGCGACCGCCATACTCACAAACCCTATAAAGGCTATCGTAGGACCTACGACTATACGCCTTACACTGAAAATGTCGGGGTTGAACTCATCGGTGGAACTGCCGCCGAGCATCAGCAGAAAACCGCCCACAATCAGTATTGCCGCGATAATCATATATATGAAATTCCTGCGTCCGAGAGGATATTCCGATGCCGCCTCCCGTGTGAGAGCATGGTCGGCTTTCCGGGAGCCTATTGTTGTTTTTTTAATATCTATAGCCATAAATACTTTGTGAAGTCTGTTATATCAGTCGAACATCTCGTCGTAGCTTTTGTGCAGGTAGCGTCCGGTGGTAATAAAGGCCGCCACAACGCATATGATTATGCCAAGCACTATAATTGTTGCGAATACGAAAGCTGCCGATTCCCAGTCGAGCACCGTCTCCACACCCATTCCGAGTGATCGCGCCCATATCATGAAGGCTGCCAGACAGCCCGAGGCCACAATTCCTGCAATCAGCCCCTGCAATGCATTACGCAGCAGAAAAGGCCTACGGATGAATGCGTCTGTAGCACCTACAAGTTTCATGGTGTGAATAAGAAATCTGCGGGAATACACCGTCAGTCGTACGGTATTGTTTATCAAAACGAACGAAATAAGAAGAAGTGCGGCGGCCATCACTATGAGAATGGTGTTTATCAGACCGGCATTCCGGTTGAGATCGCGGATAAGCTCGCTGTTTGCGGTCACCTCGGACACGCAGTCGGCGGACTGCCAGCGGGCACATATAGCCGCCACACTGTCGACATTCGCATAAGCCTCCTTTACCTTTATTTCAATCATCGGAGCATAGGGATTTACTCCGAGGAGTTCCACAAGTTCGGCTCCGTCGCCCTGGGTTTCCTGCGCAAGGACGTCGTCGGCCGAGAGATACTGATATTCGGATATATAAGGCGACGCCGAGCAGACGGCAGTCAGCGAATCGGCGGTCTGAGACGAAATACTGTCAGCAAGTACTACCGTAAAACCTATTTTCTCTTTCAACTGACGGCTCACACCGTGGAAAGTGATATTCACAAATCCTACAAGCCCGAGGATAAAGAGAACCAGAGTGACTGAAACTGTCGAGGTGATATGGTCGCCCCATCCTGTCAGGCGATGTTGCCGGGATTCTTTCATCTAATTAACAATCTTTTTCACGAATTGCAGCCGTCGGACGGCGCGATGCGCCCTTATCGGCCAAATTGATGCAAATTTACAACCGCAGATAGCCGATGTCAACCCTTTTAACATAAATTAGTGTAAATACTACGCTTCCTCACATAGAAGCGTAGCGGAAGAGGCCCCGACTACACGCACTCTGACGAAATCGCCCTTCTTATGGTCGCCACGCGGGAACACTGCCGCCTTGTTCTGACTCGTGCGGCCCATAAGCTGCTCGCGGCTACGTTTGGAGAACCCTTCCACAAGTACCTCGAATGTCTTTCCTACATCGGAGAGATTGGATGCGGCCGAAAGCTCGTTCTGCAACGCTATCATGCGGTTGAGCCGCTCGGTCTTCACCTCGTCGGGCACATTGTCGGGCATCGTACGCGCAGCCAGCGTGCCCGGTCGCTCTGAATATTTGAACATAAACGCCGAGTCAAAACGAGCCTCACGCATAAGTTCGAGCGTCAGCTGAAAATCCTCTTCCGTCTCGCCATGAAACCCCGTGAAGAGATCTGTGGAAATGCCACACTCCGGAATCCGGCTTCGGATCGCTTCGATACGGCCCATATACCATTCGCGGGTATATTTGCGGTTCATGGCCTTGAGCACGGCATTGCTTCCCGACTGAACAGGCAGATGGATATGGCGGCATATGTTGGGATGGGCTGCGATAACATCAATTGTCCCGTCGCTCATATCCTTGGGATGCGAAGTGGTGAAACGCACGCGCATTTCGGGAGCGAACTCCGCTACCGTTGCGAGCAGCCGGGGAAAATCCGTAACCATGCCGTCGGCATCGACAAAACGATAGCTGTTTACATTCTGCCCGAGCAGGGTAACTTCCTTAAAACCGCGTCGGCGCAGGTCGTCGACCTCGTTGAGAATGCTTTGCAACTCCCGGCTGCGCTCTCGTCCGCGGGTGTAGGGCACAATGCAGTACGAACAGAAGTTGTTGCAGCCGCGCATTATGCTGACGAATCCACCCACACCGTTTGAGCCGAGTCTCGTGGGAATCACGTCGCGGTAGGTTTCGGTAGTACTGAGATCTACATTTATAGCCTTGTGGCCCGCTTCGACCGAAGCCATAAGGTTAGGGAGGTCAAGATATGCATCCGGACCGGCCACGAGATCCACACCGCAATTCTCGATAAGATCCGTCTTCGCACGTTCGGCCATACAGCCGATTACCCCTATGGCAAACCGCTTTCCATCCCGTGCGCGGCGACGTGCATTCAGTTCGGCCAGACGCGCGTGAATCTTCTGCTCGGCGTTGTCGCGGATGGAGCAGGTATTCAGAAGCACAGCATCAGCCTCCGAGGCGTCGGCTATCTGCTCATATCCGATTGTCTCCATAATCGATGCGACAACCTCACTGTCGGCCACATTCATCTGGCATCCGTAGGTCTCTATGTAAAGTTTCTTGGATTTCATCTTTTATGTTCCTTTTCTCTCCCGAAAAAAGTAGCGGAAGCCCTTTTATGCTCTAAAACAACTTCCCGGATTTTGGGGTGAGGCACTTTATTTGTAATTTTGCGCAAAATTACAAACTTTACGGATTTTAGCCAAACCGTCATCGACAAACAACCCCGTACCATAAAAAACCCAGACACAGATTATAATGGCTTACGATTTTATTACGGCCAAGGAAGCGGCCGAAATGATTCATAATGGCGACACACTCGGCCTGTCGGGCTTCACCGCCCCCGGCAACCCTAAAGCCATCACCGAAGAAGTAGCCCTGAAAGCCGCCCGCGAGCATGAGCAGGGACGTGAGTTCAAGGTCAACATTTTCACCGGCGCCTCGACCAACGACCATGTGGACGGCATGCTGGCCCGCAACAACGCCATCAATATGCGCGCCCCCTATCAGAACACTCCCGATCTGCGCAAACGCATCAATTCCCACGATGCGCACTATTTCGACCGCCATCTGTCGGAAATGGCACAGGAAACGCGCTATGGATTCTACGGCCCGACCGATATAGCCATTATCGAAGCCGCTGCAATTTCTGAAGACGGCGAGGTGCTTCTCGGATGCGGCCTTGGCAACGTTCCCACCTACGCTTCGCGCGCAAAAAAAATATTCATAGAGCTTAACGAAGCCCTCCCCCAGTCGCTGCTCGGCATGCACGACATATATGTGCCCCAGGATCCTCCTCGTCGCCGCGAGATTCCCATCTATGCTCCCAACGACCGTATCGGCCGCCCCACACTGAAAATCGATCCCTCGAAAGTTGTCGGCATCGTGCGTACCAACTCCCTCGATGGCGTGAAATCCTTCACTCAACCCGACGAGGTTTCCGAGCGCATCGGTGCCAACGTGGTGGAATTCCTTATCAATGAATACCGCCAGGGGCGTATCCCCAAGGAATTTCTTCCCCTTCAGAGCGGAGTGGGCAATGTGGCCAACGCCGTGCTCAACTATCTCTGCCTCGACAAGGAGCTGCCTAACTTCATGATGTATACCGAAGTTATCCAGGATTCCGTGCTCCAGTTGCTGCGCTCGGGCAAATGCACCTTCGCCTCCACATGCTCCATGACATTCTCCGACGATGTGGAGAGCCAGCTCTTCGCCGACCTCGATTTCTTCCACGACAAGATTATGCTCCGTCCGGCCGAGATTTCCAATAACCCCGAAGTAATCCGCCGCCTCGGCGTAATCGCCATGAACACAGCTCTTGAAGCCGACATATTCGGTTGCGTAAACTCCACCCATGTGCTGGGCACACGCATGATGAACGGCATCGGCGGCTCGGGCGACTTCTGCCGCAACGCCTATATTTCCATATTCTCGTGTCCGTCGGTGACTAAAGGCGGTCTGATCAGCAACATCGTCCCGATGGTGTCGCACATCGACCACAGCGAGCACTCCGTCGACATCCTCATTACCGACCAGGGCATCGCCGACCTTCGTGCCAAAGATCCCGAGCAGCGCGCCTACGCGATTATCGAGAATTGCGCCCACCCCGACTACCGTCCGCTCCTGCGCGAGTATCTGCGCCTGAGCAAAGGTGGACAGACACCCGCCACACTCAACGCCGCATTCGCCTTCCATACGGAATTCGCCTCGTCGGGCGACATGCGCAAAACCGACTTTTCAAAATTCGCCTGATTCACTGCAACGCAACCAATCAATACCGGCGTGCCTCCGACCGCAGCGAGGCGCGCCGGCTTGTTTAAGCACACGCACAGCGGCACGAAGCCGCCGACCCACACGCCCTACGACACAACTATTTAACGCTTTTTTGCGTTATACCTCAAAGACAACCATTATGGATAGCATGTATGAACAATTGATGGGCCTCCCCCTTTTCTCGGGTGTATCCCATCAGAAAATATCCGAAATCATCGGCAAATATCCCTTCCATTTCTTGAAATTCAGCGATGGAGAGACTATCATATCCCATGGAGAACCATGTACCCACCTCTTATCAGTAATCGCAGGAGAAATATCCACGGAAATAATAAGCTCCGACGGCAAATTCCGATCCACTCAGACACTGGCCGCTCCCGACACCATCTCGCCAGAATTCCTTTTCGGCCGAAGCACACTTTCGCCGCTTACGGCCGTCGCCAAAGGTGCGGCGGGGATAGTCAGAATCGCCAAGCCGGATTTTCTTCAGATTCTTACATCCGACAGCATATTCCTCTTCAACTATCTCAACATGCTCTCGCTGCAGGCGCAGATGAATGTCGACGGAGTCATGGCGCTCACCTCCGGCTCGCTCGAAAAGCGAATAGCATTCTGGATTCTCGCCCTGACGCAACCGGGCGGACGCGACATAGTGCTCCAGTGTCGCCAGCGCGATATGTATGCGGTGTTCGGAGTGCAGCGTCAGTCGCTTGTCAGCGCCCTCGATCATCTCGCTTCCGACGACATTATCAGCTACGATAGCCGCGAGATTCACGTGTTCCAGCGCAGAAAGCTGGTTGAAATACTTACGGAATGACAATCATAGGCCGAAAATTTGTTTATATGCCGGTCTATATCGACTCAAAAACATTTCATGATTCACCATTGATTATAAGCATATTAAGATTTTAATGCGTTTATATTATCTATACAGCGGCAATATAACGCCGCCATACTATTGCCAAGGGCGAATCCTTGCCATAACTTTGCAGTGCATCGAGGGAACAGCAGCCCGAAAGAGTCGGGGCCCCGATGCACTTTTTTCCCACCAAGGATTAAAGGCAAAAGGATTCTTCTGATCTGAAATCATTAGCAATTCTAAGGCAAACAAAGAAATTCAACGGCAATTGATAGGCCGCCGTCACCGGGGCGAAGAAGCCAAATCCCACCCCGGCGAAACATTGGCGGTAACGGCAATTTTTATTCTTTATTTAATCGTGTTTTAAGATAGGTTTGTAGCGCCGCTTATCGCTCTTGGAAGATCCGATATGACGGCAACAGAAAAGCGGAGCGGCGCCGGGAGGCGGCGCCGCATTTTTTTATATCCCCCGTAAATGTTGAACCATATTTTCCAGACGTGTGTTATTCTTTCAAAAAGCAAGCAAGCCGCGCCGGGTGCATTACCTCCAGAGTGACTTTAACATTGTGCCTTCAACCAAGTGCCCTCGACAGCTTTCTTACTTATGAGAGATGATTTTAAACGTTTATTTATTTTGCAACTAAATTACTATTAAAATGAAAAAGACCTTAGCCCCAGCGGCTGCAGTTGCATTCATTGCAATGTTCTGCGCCGGCAACGCAAACGCTCAGCAGGAAGTTGTTGTCGAAGAGGAATCTATTTCCGTGGTCGACGCCGCCAACTGCAAAACACATTATTATGTCGACAAGCACGACAACTGGTTCCTACAGCTCGGCGCAGGTATCGCCGTTCCGATGGTTGAAAACCATCTTGTTTCCGGCGATGCCAAACGCCATATCACCGCCACATATAATATCGGCGTAGGCAAATGGTTCTCCCCGTATGTAGGCTTCCGCTTCAGCGGCTACTATGGCCCGCTTCACTGGGATAACGACTCCTACAGCAAAGCCAAAATGGCCAATCTCAACTTCGACTTCATGTGGGATATGTGCAATTCTCTCGGCGGCGTGAATGCCGAACGCCCCGTAAGTGTGATTCCTTTCATCGGTATCGGCGGCGCCTACGTATGGGACATCCAGTCGGACGGCACCAACATCCCGCACAACGACGGCAGCATGCGTACACGTCAATGGACTCTTCCCGTATCGGCCGGTATCCAGCTCCGTTTCCGTCTCTGCCGCTACGTTGACTTCTTCCTTGAAGGCCGCGCAGGCTTCTACGGCGACAACTTCAACGGCGCAGCGTGGAACGGCCCCGTCGACGTGCTGATTTCCGCAACCGGCGGCTTCAACATCAACCTCGGAGGCGTGAAGTACCAGGCTTACAACGCATGCAAGGACCTCGCCTACATCAACTCGCTCAACGGTCAGGTCAATGCCCTCCGTGGCGACCTCGCTGCCACCGCCGCCGCACTTGCCGCAGCCGAGTCACAACTCCCCTGCCCCGAAGTGAAAGCTGCTGAATGCCCCGAGTCGACTGCAGCTCCCATGATGTCGACTGTCCGCTTCACAATCAATTCCTCCAAGATTACCGACGAGGAGATGGTCAACGTCTACAACACCGCGCAGTATCTGAAGGATAATCCCGACGTCAACGTGGTGATTAAAGGTTATGCCGACAAAGACACCGGCACAAGCCAATACAATCAGGCCCTGTCCGAGCGTCGTGCGAAAGCCGTCTACGATGTTCTCACAAAGACCTACGGCATCAACGCAAATCGTCTCAGCATCGATGCAAAAGGCAGCTCCAGCCAGCCCTATTCGACCAACGACTGGAACCGCATCGTAATCTTCGTTCCCGGCAACTGATTCTCCAAGTAAGGTTGACTGCACCAAAGCCGGAAACCGACAACTGAAACATACCACAATATTTATCAGGCGGAGCGCCACAGCGCTCCGCCTGTTTTGTTTGGAAATAAAAATTTAGCTATCTTTGCAAGAGTATAATACCAACCGAAACAAACTATAGTTTTTATGGAAACGAAGAAACTAAAAATCAGAGATTTGACTCTCCGCGACGGACAGCAGAGCCTTTTCGCCACCCGTCTGCGCCAGCAGGACATCGACCCGCTGCTGCCATTATATCACGACGCAGGCTTCTATATTATGGAAGTATGGGGCGGAGCGGTTCCCGACTCTGTAATGCGTTACCTCGACGAATCGCCGTGGGTTCGCCTGCGCACCATAAGCGAAGCCATCGAAGGGAAGTCGCTTCTTTCGGCTCTTTCGCGCGGCCGAAACCTCTTCGGTTATGTCCCCTATCCCGATGCCGTTCTCGAAGGCTTCTATAAGGAGGCCATCAAAAACGGCCTCAACGTGATGCGTATCTTCGACGCCCTCAACGACATCGACAACGTAAAGGAATCCATCCGCCTCATCAACGAACTCGGCGGAATAGCCGATGCAGCCGTATGCTATACCGTAGATCCGAAAGACGAAGTGGCCCCTGCTCCCAAAAAGGGATTCCTGGCCTCGCTCTTCGGCAAAAAGGAGACTCCCAAGGCATCCGAGAAAATCTTCACCGACGAGTATTTCGTCACCAAAGCCGTGGAGATGGAGCGCCTTGGCGCGAAAATCATCACGCTCAAGGATATGGCCGGCCTTGTCAACCCGCTTCGCGCCGCATCGATTATCGGCAAACTGAAGCAGGCAGTTAAAGTCCCCGTGGACTTCCACACCCACTGCACCCCCGGCTACGGCCTGGCCTCCTCGCTCATGGCTATCCTCAACGGTGTGGACATCCTCGATACCAACATATGGTTCTTCGGCGAAGGCTCGGCCGCTCCCGCCATCGAGCTGGTCTACATTTTCTGTAAGAAACTCGGCGTGGAGGTAGATGTCGACATGGAGAAAGTGGGCGAAATCCGCGACCGCCTGGAAGGCATCCGCCGCAACCTTGCCGACGTAGACCTCAACAAGGATAAATTCCCGCGCCACTTCAACCCGCTCACCGACCAGCTCCCCGCCGAAGTCGATGCCCTCTTCGACCAGGCCATTGCTGCCGCAAAGGCTCTCGACGAGGCTACCCTGCTCGACTGCTGCCATGCTATCGAAGACTACTTCGGATTCCCGAAACCCAACCTCCTTGTCAAGGAAGCGGAAGTGCCCGGCGGCATGTACTCCAACATGGTCGCTCAGCTCAAGGCACTCGGCTCGTCGGAACTTCTCGAGGATGCAATGAAACTCATCCCGAAGGTGCGCCGCGACGCAGGTCTGGTTCCTCTTGTCACACCTACCTCCCAGATTGTAGGCGCTCAGGCCGTGAACCTCGCAATCGACCGCAAGAAAGGCAACCCCGACTACACCAATACCTCCAACCAGTTCATCTCGCTTGTAAAAGGCGAATACGGTCATACACCCGCCCCGATTGATCCGGCGTTCCGCGAGAAAATCACAGGCGACGCCACCGAACGCCCCTACGACGTATCGAAATACCGCAAGCCGGAGAATCCCGTTGTAGAGGAATTCGGCGGAGTAAAACTTGCCTCCAACAACGAGGAATATCTCCTGCTCGAACTTCTGCCCAACGTGGCCAACAAGTTCCTCCGCAACCGCCGCGCCGAAGAATACGCCGCCAAGCAGCCTAAGGAAGAACCTAAAGCCGAAGCCCCCAAGTCCGAAGCCGCCAAAGCCGATGCAGAACCCATCACCGGCGAAGTCTTCTCCGCACCGATGGGTGGACGAATCATCGAAATCAACGTAAAAGCCGGCGATACGGTCAAGAAAGGTCAGGTGATGCTCGTCTACGAGGCAATGAAGATGGAAAATGACCTTGAGGCCGATCGCGACCTGAAGGTGAAGCGCGTGTTTGTCAATGTCGACGATGTAGTCGGCACCGATGCTCCGCTCATCGAATTCGAATAAAGCCTGAATTAACCGATAAGCAATAGATCAGGCGGTGTGTCAACCGGATTCAGATTGACGCACCGCCTTTCTTTTAGGGCCTGGAATGTTCTCTCAGAGAAAAAGAGGATTATTTAAGCAGACCGACTGCTTTCTCCTTGGCCGACTGAGCGGCATTTTCCACCGCTGCGCTGGCTTTATCCGCAGCATCCGATGCTGCGTCGGAAACTCCCTGCTTTACATTTTCTACAGCTTCACCTGCCTTAGCGGCCACAGCCCCTTTCACGGAATCGACCGCGGCGGCGCCGGCAGTTCGGAGTGAATCGGTGGCGGCGTTTTTCAGTGAGTCGGCCGAAGCGGGGAATTTATCCACGGCCTCTTTTACCGCGTTGAACGTAGAAACAAGTGCGGGGGCCTTTTTCTCCACTATGGGTTGAATGTCGGCAAGATATTTCTTTGCCTCCTCCACTTTCCCCTCGGCGGCAAGTTTCTGTGCATAGGCCTGAGCCCGGTCTACATAAATTGCAATCGAATCTGCATTCGTGCAATTCTCGATTTTCATCTTGAAATCATTGGATTCCTCGCTTGCAGCCTTATCTGCTTTGGAACACGAGGCAAACGAAATCGCAGCCAGAGCGGCGACTGCCATTAAAATCTTTTTCATTGACTTATAATTTAAATTCCTTAAATTATAACATCAGTTGAAGCGAATTGTTGACAAAATCAAAATCAAAAGGCAAATTTACCTGCTGAATCTATAAATAAGCCGGTCGGTAAGTATCTGGTCGAAATTATTTTAAATCATTTAGTATGCCACGAAACATCGTCCTGTCGGTCGTAAAAGGTATCGCCATCATTCTGATGGTTGTGGGCCACGCCGAGGCTCCCGACTTCCTGACCCGCTGGATCTACACGTTCCATATGCCGGTGTTTTTCATCGCCGCAGGTTACTTTTTCAGCCGCCGCTATCTGGACGACCCATGGAGCTTCTGCGCGAAGCGTTTCCGCGGACTATATATCCCGTTTCTTAAATGGAGTCTGGTTTTTCTGCTGCTGCACAACCTATGGTTTCATCTTGGTGTGCTCAACGAGCAGTTCGGCAACTGGACCGGAGGTGTGACCCACCCCTATACGTTCCAACAGGCGGCTCAGCGCCTGGTGCTGATTGTCACCTCCATGAGCGGATACGATGAGTTTATCGCCGGGGCATTCTGGTTTTTCCGGGGGCTGCTCGTGGCCAGTATCCTGTTCTTGGTTCTATACCGCATTGTCGACAGCCACACGAAGCTCGGTGCAGGCGCAGCCGCGACTCTGATATGCCTTGCAGCGTTGTCATTCAATGCCTTCCGCCTGTTCAACGGGCTCAAGATTCCGTTTATCCCCAACGGCGGACTACGCGAGGTGTGGGGTCTATTCTTTTTCGGCGTGGGAGTTCTGTACCGCCGGTTCGAGCCGAGGGTGAAGGAAACATGGTGGCTGACGGCCATCTACGCCGCGGCACTCTGTGCGGCAACACATCTACATTGCTGCGGAATGAACAACACCGGCAAGCCAGTCGACCTGCTGACACTCCCCGTCACCGGCACCATCGGGTTTCTGATGCTGATTTACATATCCCGACGCATAGCGCAGTCCGGAGGCACCATAGCGCGCATTCTGGCCTATGTGGGCGACAATACGCTCTACGTCTTCATCTTCCATATCCTCGCATTTAAGGCCGTCAGTCTGTTGAAGGTGCTGTGGTATGGTCTCGACCCGGGGCATATCGGCTGCCACATGGTAATCCACTACCGCAACCACGAAGACCTCTTCTGGATTCTCTACTCTCTGGCGGGAGTAGCGCTCCCACTCATCGGCCTGCGCCTCTGGCAGATGTGCCCGCGCCCATTCCGCCGAAATACTCCTGCCACCGCCTGACGACAACCTGCGATACTGCGCACAGAATGCCGTAAACTTCGCACGAAATGGAGGCCATAGAGATAAATGTTAAACAATTGCTGTTGCGGGAAAACAATCAGGCACCGGTTGGCGTTAATAAGGTAAAAGCTATTTTAACCAAACCATATTTATTGTTATGAAGAATTTTGATATCATTCTTGCCGTTATCGGCGGCGCTCTGGTTGGCGCTTCGCTCGGTCTGCTCTTTGCTCCCGAAAAAGGTGAGGACCTGCGCGGTGAAATCGCCCGTTTCCTCGAGTCTAAAGGTATTACCCTGAAGAAAAACAAGCTCGACCAGCTCGTCGACGAACTCAAGGAAGAGATCCAGAAATAATCAATACTAATTATATAAAGCCTACAGCTATGAGAGCACTTACATTGCTTTACGCCTTTCTCGGCGGCGCAGCCGTCGGAGCCGGAGCCGCCCTTCTTTTCGCGCCTGAAAAAGGTGAGGAACTTCGCGAAGAAATCAAACATTACCTCAAAAAATATGGTGTATGCAAATGCACGCAGCAGGAAGAACTTGAGGAACTTGTCGACGAAATCGCCGAAGAAATAAATAAATAACGATTTCTCCTCCACTCTCCTTCAAGATAATGGGTTAATATTGCCGGACTTACATTTGATTAAGCCCGGCAATATTCACAGCCCTTGAAAAACATTTCTCCTTCCTCTCAGTGGATATTTCGTAATTCAAATTCTCAGCTAATTCATCCATGAAATCTTCGGGTACACTTTCCTCGCTCAAGGAACTTCTGATTCGTCTGTGCAGACTCTATGTCGAGAATGCAAAACTGACACTCACCGAAAAGCTCACGCTGCTGCTCTCGGCGGCTCTGCTTGTAATTATCTCGCTTGTATTAGGAGTGTTCGCTCTTGCTTTCTTTGCCGGAGCCGCGATTGAAGCGCTCGAGCTCGTCATGGTTCCATGGCTCTCCTATCTGATTCTGGGAGGTGTATTCATTTTGCTCATGCTCTTGACTGTATTCATGCGCAAGCCGTTAATCATCAACCCGATTGCCAGATTCATAAGCCGCCTGATATTCGATGTGCAGCCCAAAGACGACCCGGAGAATTAAGCCATTACCCTACATCAATCGTTCTGCCTCATGACCACTAATAAGATATCCCGGACGAAAGGCCACGGCCATCCTCACCGTCCGACCGCAACCGACGCATCCGCGACTACGTTCAAAGGCTACGATCTCGACAAGCTGAGATATAAAATTGTAGTGAACCGTTTAAAGATTTCCCTGACACAGGACCGGCTTCTGATGCTCGTTTCCCCCCGTATGCAGCGCAACGCCAACACACTCACCGGCTATGTTTCGGGCGTCAATTCCTTCATACGCTATTTCGACATCGCCATGGTTGCGTTCACTATATTCCACAAACTTGCATCAATCTGGCGATTCTTCTTTCCCCGTCGCCAGAAATAATTCGGGAAATGGGCTTCCTTATGTAGCCGCCGGCAATCTAAATTCATCGAAGGAATAGTGTTTCTCGTAGAAACTGATTATCTTTGCATCTACAAAAGATTTCAAGCCATTCGATGAACAACTACACAGAAGTAAACTTTCACTTTCACATACCCGCTGCCGGCGAACAGCTTACGACGGATACAGCGTCAGATGTGCTTTCGGCCATGCTCGCCGATGTCGGATACGAAAGCTTCGTACAGCAGGGCGATGCTCTGGCTGCTTATATTCCGGCCTCGCAATTCGATAGGGCAACTCTCGATGAAACAATTCTTGCGTTTCCCCTTCCCGTTGCCGTTACCACGGAAATTAAGGAGATAGAGGGTGTCGACTGGAACGCCGAATGGGAGAAAAACTACTTCAAACCTATTGTGGTAGCCGGCCAATGCTGTGTCCACAGCACATTCCATACTGACTATCCGCAATGCCGATATGATATCGTAATCGACCCTAAGATGGCCTTCGGCACCGGCCACCACGCAACCACATCGCAGATAATCGCTCGCCTGCTTGCCACCGACCTGCAGGGAAAAAGCGTGATAGATATGGGAACCGGCACAGGCATCCTGGCCATACTCGCCCGCATGCGCGGTGCGTCGTCGGTAACCGCCATCGAAATCGACCCTGCCGCAGAAGCCAACGCACGCGAAAACATGCAGCTCAACGACTGTCGCGACATCGACCTGCGCCTGGGGGGCGCCGAACAGCTCGCGGGATGCTCAGCCGACCTTTTCATCGCCAACATCAACCGCAACATCATACTCAATGACCTCAGCCGCTACGCGGCGACTCTCGCTCCGGGAGCGATTATGCTGCTGAGCGGCTTCTACGAGGCTGACATCCCCATGATTCTGCGGAAAGCCGCCGCCGAACGCCTCGCCGACGGCGGTCACACCGTGATGGGCGACAACTGGGCATGTCTCACCCTGAAAAAGGCTGCAAAATGATTCTCCGAAAGTTCATCATCGCGTTCTGCTTATTCCTTTCCGGCGGCATATGCGGCAGTGAGGCGTGCGCTCAGGCAGCTCCCGACACTGTTACGGTTGAAAATGTGGAGACTCTTGTGCCGGTTGAACCAAACCGAGTCACCGACCCCTACGACCCCTTCACGGAACACGGCTATCTCGGACATTTCACGTGGGGCGCCCAGCTATCCAGCGGCGTAGACATGACTACCCACGATATGACAAACTTTTCAATCGGAGCTGAGTTCGGCTATAAAAACCGGTGGCTCCGCTTCGTAGGTGTAGGCGCATCCATAATGTCGATGATGAACAACTCCTCGCGCTGCTATCCCGTCTACGCTATGGTGCGCACCTCCTTTTCCAAATACCATAAACTTTGCTTTCTTGAGCTACGCGGGGGAGTATCGTTCAACAGCATACTCGACTCATCGCACGCCACAGGCGCTTACGGATCGGCCGGAATCGGAATCACGATGGCTCACGGTCGCACATTCTCGTCGCATGTCGTTCTTCGTGCGGAGGTCATGCCAATCAAGGCAAGCTACAGCGATCCGTCGCTCGATTTCAGCTATACATTAGCCCTTGCCTGCATCGGCATCGGCATAGCGTTCTGACAATTAGTATTATCTATTTTGTCCGCCAATCAGAACCTGAAGAATTCCTTGGCATTTCCATATGCCACTTTGGCTACAATCTCACGACCGATAAAGTCAATTTCCGATGCAGGGAGGAGACCCTGCTCGATGTCGTTGCCTATGAGGTTGCAGAGCGTGCGACGGAAATATTCGTGGCGCGGATAGGAAAGGAAGGAACGCGAGTCGGTGAGCATGCCTACAAACCGGCTTAAAAGTCCGAGATTCGAGAGGGCGTTCATCTGGCGCTCCATACCGTCCTTCTGGTCGAGGAACCACCACCCCGATCCGAACTGGATTTTTCCGGCGCCATAGCGTCCGTCCTGAAAGTTGCCTATCATGGTGGCAACCATCTCGTTGTCGCGCGGATTCAGGTTGTAGATTATGGTACGAGGCAGTTTGTCACGCAGCGCCAGACGGTCGAAGAAACGGCTCATCTGCTCGCCCACAGTGAAATCGCCTATGGAATCGAAACCTGTATCAGGTCCGAGAAGGCGCATCATGCGGGTATTATTGTTGCGCAGAGCGCCATAGTGGAACTGTTGAGTCCAGTCTGCATCGTGGTCCATTACGGCAAACTCCACAAGCATGGCCGACTTGAATTTCGAAATCTCGATGTCGGTAAGTTCTTTTCCGGATGTCACCTTACGGAAAATGGCGTCGACCTCCTCCGGGGTGTATTCATCGGCATAGAAGCCACCGAGGCCATGGTCGCTCAGACGGCAGCCAACCGAGGCGAAAAAGTCGTGGCGCTTCTGCAAGGCCGCGATAAGATCGGCGAATGTTTCGATTCTCATGCCGGCCACGTCGGCAAGTTTAGCGATGTATGCGGTATATGCCGCTGCATCTTCTACAGCCATAGCCTTGTCGGGACGCCACGTAGGAAGCATCTTCACCTTGAAACCAGACTGTCGGGTGCGGATATGATGTTCAAGGCTATCGACCGGATCGTCGGTGGTGCAGACCGCCTCCACACGGTAATGCTCCATCAGGCCGCGGGCCGACCGGTCGGGCTGCTGAAGGCGTTCGGAGCAATAGTCGTAGATTTCGCGGGCCGTGGCCGGCGAAAGGAGCTTGTCGACCCCGAAGACGGTGCGAAGTTCCAGGTGTGTCCAGTGATACAGAGGATTGCGCATCGTGTATGGCACCGTCTCGGCCCACTTCTCGAATTTCTCCCAGTCGGAAGTGTCTTTACCTGTAATATACCGCTCGTCGATTCCGTTGGTGCGCATGGCACGCCATTTATAATGGTCGCCCTCAAGCCATATGCGGCTCAGGTTTTCAAATACGTGGTTGTCGGCCACATACTGCGGATTAAGGTGGCAATGATAGTCGATAATCGGCTGTGGTGCCGCATATTCATGATAGAGACGCTGAGCCGTGGCGGTCTGCAGCAGGAAGTTTTCATCATTAAACTGCTTCATGGCAAGATTAAGCTGGAGTTAATAACAGATTGCTTCACAAAGTTAAGCAGAATTCTTCAACAATCTCAGCCGAAACGCGAAAAAAGCGTTACCTTTGACACCATAATATCTGTTTCCCGATCCCGATGAACGAAGAATCACTCAGCCAGCTATATCTCAAGGATACCGCTTTCGGCGAACTGATGCAGCGGCGTATTTTCAACGTACTGCTTGTAGCCTCCCCCTACGACGCCTTCATGATGGAGGAAGACGGGCGCGTGGAGGAACAGCTTTACAACGAGTATGTGGCACTCAATCTCTCGTCGCCTCCGCGCATCACCCGTGTGGCTAACATCGACGGCGCCCTCGAGGCGATGCAGGCCAAGCATTTCGATCTGGTGATTGCCATGCCAGGCATGGATATTTCCGCCACCTTCTCCACGGCGAAGACCATCAAGGCCGAGTTTCCGGCGGTGCCGATTGTTGTTCTGACGCCATTTTCAAAAGAAGTATCGCGCACCCTCGCTACCCAGGATTTCGCAGGCATCGACTACGTTTTCTCCTGGCTGGGCAATGTAGATCTCCTGCTGGCAATCATAAAACTGCTGGAAGACAAGATGAACGCAGAGCACGACGTGCTCAACGTGGGAGTGCAGATGATACTTATGGTGGAGGACTCCGTGCGTTTCTATTCCTCCATTCTCCCTCACTTATATAAGTTTCTGCTTACTCAGAGCGTGATTTTCTCGACCGAGGCTCTAAACGAGCACGAGAAGATGTTGCGCATGCGCGGTCGTCCCAAAGTGATTCTCGCCCGTAACTACGAGGAGGCGATGCAACTTTATGAAAAATTCGCCGACAAGATGCTCGGCCTGATTACCGACGTATCGTTCATGCGCCAGGGGCAGAAAGACCCTCTGGCGGGCATCCGCTTCGCCAATCATGTGCGCGCGCTCGATCCCTACCTCCCGATTATCGTGGAATCGACCGAGAGCACCAACGGCGCGCTGGTGAAAAACTTCGACGGCATTTTCCTCGACAAGACTTCGAAGAAACTCCCCGTTGATCTGGGAAAGACCGTGAAGGAATGCTTCGGATTCGGCGACTTCATATTCCGTGACCCGGCCACAGGTCAGGAAATCATGCGGGTATCGTCGGTCAACGAGCTGCAGAAGCGCATGTTCGACATCCCCTCGGAGTCGTTGCTGTTTCACGCCCGCCGCAACGATATCTCGCGATGGCTCTACTCGCGCGCAATGTTTCCCATCGCCGATGTGGTGAAGAACCACCGCTTCAACTCGCTCGACGAGGCACCGGCGGTAAAGCGGCTATTCTTCGACCTCATCGTAAAATACCGCAAGATGAAAAACCGGGGGGTGGTGGCAGAATTCCGTAAGGACCGTTTCGACTACTACAGCAACTTCGCGCGCATCGGCCAGGGCTCGCTCGGTGGCAAAGGGCGTGGCCTGGCATTCATCGACTCAATCATCAAGAAACACCCCGAGTGCGACAACTACCATGGCGTGACCATCTCAATACCGCGCACGGTGGTGCTCTGCACCGACATATTCGACGAATTCATGGTGGAGAACGACCTCTATCCCATCGCGCTGAGCGACGCACCCGACGAGGAAATACTCCAGCACTTCCTAAAGGCACGGCTTCCCGAACGCGTAATCCAGGATCTCGAGGCCCTCACCGACGTGGTCGGCCGCCCGCTGGCGGTACGCTCGTCGAGCCTGCTCGAGGACTCCCACTATCAGCCTTTCGCCGGCGTTTACGCCACGTATATGATTCCGCATGTCGACAACCGCGATATGATGAGCCGGCTTCTCCGCGATGCAATCAAGGGAGTGTATGCCTCGGAATTCTACGCCGAGAGCAAAGCCTATATGACGGCCACCTCCAACGTGATCGACCAGGAGAAGATGGCCGTGATAATCCAGGAGGTAGTAGGCAAGGAATACGACGGGTACTATTTCCCGTCGTTCTCGGGCGTAGGACGCTCGCTCAACTACTACCCTCTCAACAACGAGATGCCAGATGAGGGCGTCGCCGAGGTTGCCGTGGGACTGGGCAAGTATATCGTAGACGGAGGAAGAGCATTGAGATTCTCGCCTGCCCATCCCCGTAAAGTGCTTCAGACCTCGACACTCGACCTTGCCCTGCGCGATACCCAGCGCGAACTGTACTGCCTCAACCTCAACGAGGTGAACGACGATTTCCGCGTCGACGACTCATTCAACCTTACGGTTTCATCGGTTCAGGACTTCAGGGATACTGACGCGCTCGACCTGCTTGTATCGACCTACGACGCCAACAACCGGATAATCCGCGATACAGCCATTGGGCCCGGACGCAAAGTAGTGACATTCGCCAACATCCTCACCCACGATGCGTTCCCGCTGGCCGAGGCCGTTAAATTCATGCTTACGGAGGGTCAGAAGGAAATGCAGCGCCCCGTGGAAATAGAATTCGCCGGCAATATCGACAATACTCGCGGAGGAAGCGCCGACACACCCAAAGGACATCTATACTGGTTGCAGATCCGGCCTATAATCGACCGCAAGGACGATATAAACGCCACAATGCTGACGTTGCCCGACAATCAGCTGATTCTTAAATCAAACACAGCGCTCGGACATGGCACTACCGACAACGTGAACCATATAGTGTACGTCCGCACCGAGACGTTCTCCTCCGAGCGCAATGTGGAGATTGCCGAGGAAATAGCAAGAATCAACAAAGATTTCGTAGCGCGCGGCGAAGGCTACATACTCGTCGGACCGGGCCGCTGGGGCTCGAGCGACCGCGCACTCGGCATCCCCGTGAAATGGGCCGACATCGCCGGAGCGCGCCTCATCGTGGAACTCACACTCGACAACTACCGCATCGAACCGAGCCAGGGCACGCATTTCTTCCAGAACCTCACCTCGTTCGGTGTGGGCTACTTCACCGTCAACCCCTTCGGAGGCAACGACTATATCGATATCGACTGGCTCAACAGCATGCCGGCCGAATACGAGAGCGAACGCATCAGGGTTGTAAGGCTGGACGCGCCTTGTATAATCGGAATCGACGGTAAGAAAGGAAGGGGTGTAATAGTCAAACCCGGCTACAGCGACATGCCGGAAGAGAATATCCTATAGATTTCGCGCTCAAGCCTCTGCATTACAAGTATCAGGGCTTCAATGCGGACTGAAACGCCCGTGCGCGCCCGGCCCATTGGCTCGGTACGCTGTCGATCGGCATCACGGCGAAATTTCTCTGCGCGCCCGACGGAGGGACCGTATAGACAAGGTGATAGAATGCCGTATCGACATACGCCTTACCTACGCTGTCGCGCCGCAGACGCACTTCAGCCATTGCACCCCCTCGGGTGTCGCGCGTCTTCATGTTCGAAATCAGATTGCCGAGGGAATACACCGTCACGCGTCCGGGCGCATAGCGGTCGGAAGTAAGCCGAAGAGGCTGAACCACATGCGGATGTCCACCGATAATCATTTCCACGCCGCAACGGCGCAGAAAATCGGCATGCCGACGTTCAGAAGCTACAGGAAGGAGCACATACTCCTCTCCCCAGTGCATACAGGCGGCAATGAGTTCAGCTCCGGCCTCGCGCAACATCCTTACGTCGGCGGCGATACGGTCGTGGTCGATATAGTCGACCACCACATCACCCTTCACCTCGAAGCCGTTAGTACCGTAAGTATAATTCAGAAATCCCACCTTAAAGCCCCTGATATTCCTTACCATCGGAAGCGCTGTGGTTCTCGCAGCCTTATCGCGATACGTTCCTATATGGTCTACGTGGGCCGAATCCAATACGGCGAGCGTATACAGCAATCCTTTGTCGCGGCGGTCGAGGGTATGATTGTTGGCCGTAAGAAATAGGTCGAAGCCGGCCTCACGGAGCGCATCGACATACGATGCCGGCGCGTTGAAACAGGGATATCCGGTAAAATTGTGTGTGCCGATCGGAGTTTCGAGATTGACCACAGCATAGTCGGAAGCACCGACAATCGGCGCGATGGCGTCGAAGCAACCGGAATAGTCGTATGCCCCGTCGGCCACGCGTGCAGCATCAATCTGCGCCTGATGCATCATGGCATCGCCGGCAAAAAGAAGCGTGGCCTCAGCGGGAGCGGTGAGAGCTCTCACCAGATTCATGGCGATTGCAAGAATGGCCTCGTTCATTTGTCAGAGTTTCTTCGACTTCGCTTCCACAATCAGCATCGGACCCGGAACTATGAAGAGTTCCAGACGCCGGTTGGCCTGACGGCCTTTCATTGAATTATTGTTCATTCCGGCCATCGGCTCACTGTCGGCCATCGGGTAACCCTGCAGCATATCTGTCTGGGCCGCTTTCGTATCGAAATAGTTGTAGAGCGAAACAATGCGCTTCTCCGTAAGGTCGTAAAGGTATCTGTCGGACCCTGTATTGTCGGAATGCATGGCCAGAATCACTTTGAACTTGCCGTGGGTACGGAAATAGGATAGAAACGGCTTCAGAGCGGCATCGGCCGAAGCCGTGAGCAGCGTGTCGTTTGGTGCGAAAAGCTTGTCGGCCGGGATGGTAGCTATAACAACCTCTCCCCTGCGCATGGTCTCGACCTTATAGCCCATTTTCTGCAGACTCTGGGCCTCACGCTTCATGACGGTGCGGATATAGTTTTTCTGTTTTTCAGGCACTTCCGGCACCATAAGCGTCTCGTCGAGCGTAAGTTCGGAAATATCGACCATCTCCTGATTCGCGCCGGAAGCCTTCTGGGCGCCGGCATTGAACGGGGGCATCATACAAGCCGTGAGCGCCAGAGCCACGGCAATCGGACGGACCGTCAGACGCCAAGCTGCCGATATATTGAATATGTTCATGTTCCCTTGTTCAGATAATGGAGTCCTCATAATCCATTTCGGCGCGTACCATGAGGGGCACATCCTCCGGAGCGACACTCGCGCCCTTGTCCTTGCCGAGCATACGCACAACGTAGTCGACCACCTCCTGCTCAATGTCGTCGGGCTCATCGTCCGGATCCGACTCAAGCTCGAGCAGACCGTTTTCATCATAGAAATCCCATATCATGTCGATAACATTGAACACTTCATCATCGGGATAGGCCGTGCGGCCGTTTTCCACCAGTCGGGCATTGATGAATTCTATAGCCTTCTGTTCGTCAAATTCCATAACGGTAAAAATTACGTTTTACAAAAAACTCATGCCATGAGGGGGCGCTACACCCATTGCAGGCTCAGATATCGAGCAATCCGTCGGGCAGGTCGAGAGTAATAATGCGGTTTTCAGTATCGATGTCCACAACATACTCGTCGGCCACAGGCACCATCACGTTGCGGCCGTCGGGCGTTTCTATTATAAACAAATAATTGTCGGTAGTATCATCGAGATCTATGATTTTTCCGATGGGTTTTTCAGAAGAATTAACAGTGAAACCCACGAAATCCGACGCATAAAAACCATCCTCGGAACATTCATCCGATATAGCCTCTTCACGCAGCGCATAAAGTGTCGACTGGCAAAGAGCCGCAGCCTGACGCTCGTCGGCAATTCCGTCGATGGAAATCAGGTCGGTCTCCGAACTTTTCGGGCGCACCGAATTCAGAAAAAACGGCACATAGATACCATCCATCTCAAGGATAACACACCTCAGCGCGGCCAGATCGACATCTGCCGTAAGAAGCACCGTGATTTCGCCGTTGATACCGTGGGGCTTCATGAGTTTTCCCACCGTGGTGAGGATTTCTGGAGAGATAATCGGCTGCATTGGCTGAATATCCGTTTAAATTAATACGCCGGTCCGGTTATTTCTTCTTCTTTTTCTTTACGGTCGCCACAGGCTGCGCCTTGAATTCATGAAGGCGGACGCTACTGGCGTCCAGTCGTATTCTCCCCTCGGAAATACTGTAGAGGTCGGTGAACACTTTGGCATCCTCCACGCCGTCGGGATTCACGGCCAGCATCTGCTTCTTCATATGGTTGGCAAGAAGGAACACCAGAGCGTCGCGCTCCGGCCCCGCTTCCATCTCAGCTGCCTTACGCACCATATCCTGAGTTATTTTGCCGTAATGACGCATGGCAAAACGATGCTGATTGTAGCCCACCGGTTCGGGCGAAGTGGCAAGATCAGCTTCGGAAATTACCTCGCAGGGGAAATCCACGTCGAGACGGAAGCCTGACATAATCATAAGATGGTCCCAGAGCTTGTGGGCGTTTTCTGGCGCACGAAGTTCCGGAAAGAGATTACCCATTGAGCGTATAATCGACTGCGCACACGCCGTACGCTCGTCGCGGTTCTCGATTGTAAGACAGAAATCCACCATCCGCTGGATGTTTCTGCCATATTCCGGCAGAACGAGATCAGGCAGATGGGTATTGTAGGTAAGCATTTGTATAGCAGGAGGGAATGTATTACAGCTTGATAAATCGGGCGTGCCGCCGGGATTATTGCGTGAGTCCTGCAATAATCCCGGATGGCTTACACCCTTATTAGAAATAATGCGCGGAGGCGATTACATGTTCATGCCGCCGTCGACCTGGATAACCTGACCGGTGACGTAGCCCGACATGTCGGAAGCAAGGAAAGTAGCCACATTGGCGATGTCCTCGACCTTGCCGCCGCGGCGCAGAGGTATCTTCTTGCACCATTCGGCACGTACATCCTCGGGGAGGGCAGCTGTCATTGCGGTCTCGATGAAGCCGGGAGCGATAGCGTTGGCGCGGATGCCGCGCGAACCGACCTCCTGGGCTACGCTCTTTGCCAGAGCGATAAGGCCGGCCTTGGAGGCAGCATAGTTCGACTGACCTGCATTTCCGTGAACACCGACCACCGACGCCATATTGATGATAGAACCGCTACGCTGACGAAGCATTACGGGGAGCACGGCGTGGATGAAGTTGAACGCGCTCTTGAGGTTTACGGCGATTACGGCATCCCACTGGGCCTCGGTCATACGCATCATAAGACCATCTTTGGTGATACCGGCGTTGTTTACGAGAATATCGATGGAGCCGAAATCCTGATGAATCTGTTTTACGACCTCTTCGGTCTGGGCGAAATCGGCGGCATTGGATGCATAGCCTTTCACCTTCACGCCGAGAGCGGCAATTTCCTCTTCGGTCTTCTTTCCGTTTTCGTCGATTACGAGATCGGTGAAGGCGATGTTGGCGCCTTCACGGGCAAAACGCAGGGCAATCTCCTTGCCGATGCCGCGGGCGGCGCCGGTGACGATTGCAGTTTTTCCTTCAAGTAGTTTCATTGTCGAGTTCTTGTTTATATACGGATATATAATGTTGTCTGGTTATACCGGCGAACCGGCGACAGGGTTGCCAACGCTGATGGCATCGAGAATGAAGTCGACGGCCGAGGAGAATGTATCGTCGCGCGACATTCCCACTACCTCGAGGAGACGATCAGAGGCCGTGGCGTCGACACCGAGCATCATCAGCACCACGAGCGGCACCACCCTCGCGGCCACATCGGCGCGGAACTCGCCCGAGGCCACACCCTGCGCCACCACGTCGCGAAGTATCTCCACCTCCTTGATGGCGGCAAGACGGCGGATTTTTCCTACCCGTTTCCCTTCGAGCAGCGACATTAGCGGACGCGGGTCTGCGCTTCGCTGGGCAGCCTCGCACCGCAGCGTCTCGAAACGCGCGAAAAGTATGCTGCGCAACTTCTCGCGGGCCGAGAGGTCGCTCTGCTGAACAGCTCTCTCGCGGGCCACGGCCTGCTCTCCCTCGCGCTCTATCACGGCCTGATGGATTTCGCGCTTATTGCGGAAATAGGTGTAGAGCGTTCGCCGTCCGCGGTCGGAGGCGGCGGCGATATCGAGCATGGTGGTGTTCTCCACCCCCTTTCGTGCGAAAAGCTGGCGGGCGACTTCGATAAGTCTGTCGCGGGTTTTGCTGACCATAGGGCAGGGTGGGTTGTAGCTAAAGTGCTAAAAGCTTGGCGAAGTTACAATAAAGATTTGGTATTCGCAATAGGATTATTTTGGTTAACTTTGTACCGATACAGACAACTATGCGCAATCCCGACCGACAAACCACCTTCCGCTTCCGCCAGTTTGAGGTAAGCAATAAGCTGAGTGCCATGAAAATAGGCACGGATGCAGTGTTGCTCGGAGCCTGGGCGTTCGAGGCGTCGGGCTTCGGCGCCCGCTCCGACCTTAGGGCACTCGATATAGGCTGCGGCACCGGAGTGCTTTCGCTGATGCTTGCCCAGCGTTTCGCCCAATGGTTTACAGGTTTGTCGGTACTCGGCATCGACATCGACGCCGATGCTGCTACAGAGGCGTCCGCGAATTTCAGCCGGTCGCCGTGGGCTGCTCGTCTGGAGGCGTTCCAGGTCGATTTCCGATCTTTCGCGGTCTCCTGCGAGGCGGCCACTTACGATATGATTATCTCCAACCCGCCATTTTTCACGGGAGGCGCCGAGGCTCCCGACGATGCCCGTCGCATCGCACGCCACCAGGAATCGCTCGGCCTGCACGACCTCCTGGTGGGTGCAGCGCGTCTGCTCGCCCCGGAGGGGGTACTGGCAGTGGTGCTCCCAGCCGACAAAGCCGATGAGGCGCGCACAGAGGCGAGGTTCGCCCGACTTGAACTGACACGCGAATGCATCGTCGGCACCACGCCGCGTAAGCCGCCGCGGCGCATCCTGATGGAATTCCGCCACAGCGGCATCGCCACCGCAACGCAACGCGAGAATCTGCTTATCCATACCCCCGAGGGCAGTTTCTCCGACCGGTACAGCCGATTGGTAGAACCGTTCTATCTTCCTAAAGCATAATACATTATAATATGACGACTATAAAACCCGCCACTCCCCTGCTGCGCCCGAATTCCGGGGCTCTCGCGCTTGTGCTGCTCTTCGCGCTGTTCGCCTTCTTCCTGATTCTGCTTTCAATCGTCAGTCCGCTGCTTGTCAAGGTAATCGGTCGACCGGAAAGCGCCATGCGCATCGCCATGGTATTTCAAGATGTGTTCGTATTTATCCTGCCTGCCATAGCTGTGGCACTCGTGGCCAGCCGTCTTCCGGCCCGTCTGCTCGGCGTCGACAAGTCACCCACGCTTCTGCAGATACTTCTTGCCATCGCGACGCTTCTCTGCTCCATCCCGGCGATGAACATGATAATCCAGTGGAACGAAGGATGGCATCTTCCGGAATCGATGGCCGCTATAGAGGAGGCCATGCGACAGATGGAGGAAACTGCCAAAGCCACCACCGATTCGCTGATGGCCGGCGCCTCTGTATGGTCGATGATTGTGTCGGTACTGATTGTGGGCGTAATGGCCGGATTCAGCGAGGAGATTTTCTTCCGTGGAGCATTTCAGCGCGTCATGCAGGCCAACCGCCTGAACGGCCATATCGCCGTATGGACAGCCGCGGCAGTGTTCAGCTTCGTGCACTTCCAGATGTTCGGCTTTGTGCCCCGCATGCTGCTTGGCGCCTTCTTCGGCTATGCTCTATGGTGGACTAACTCGCTGTGGGTTCCGGTAATAGCCCACGCTTTCAACAATTCGCTGGTGGTAATCACCACCTGGCGAACGGCCAATGACCCCGACACCATCCTCGCGGTACTTAACGATGGCGGCTCCACCGAAATCACCATAGGTTCCATAGGCCTCGCCATCGGCTCAGTCATCCTCTCCGCCTGCCTCCTGCGCCTCCTCTACATCACCAGCCGTCCCAAATAAAAAGCTACCCACAATATCTATATTATACACGACGTCCCGCTATGAAAAGCATGGATCCTGAACATGCTTCCATAGCAGGGCGTCTGTTCTTTTCGCAGGCCGAAAAGAACCAAAAAGCCAAGAGGCGCGGAGAAAAGCTTTACGGCGAGGGGGCCGCGCTGCGGCTGGAGCGGCAGAACTCGCTGCGCTCAGACACTGCCGCTCCAAGACGCCGCAGCTTTGCAGCCGCCTCGCCTGCTTTTCTCAGGGCGCCTGCCATCCGGACGGAAACGGCGAGCTGAAGCTCGCTCACAGAACCTCCTTCGGGAAGCCATAGGGCGATGAAACCTCGCTAAAGCTCGGGCAGGAACAAAAATTTTACCTACCGTTGAGGCATAGCGATGGCAACCAGCGGAGGTCGAGGGCGGTCCGGATGTGTTGCGCCATTGACCGATAGGGACCTGGCAACAGCCCGCGGTCGGTCAATCGCTTGGCGCAGGATGCTAATATACAATACATTAGCGCAGATATCAGACTAAATAAATAATGAAAAAGAAATAGCCATTGAATAAATCATGAGAAATTTGAAAAATTTGGAGGGGAAAGGATTGGAATAAACGAAAAATAGCTAAATTTGCGCTTTAATTGTCTGAAGGGCCGCGGACACGGCGACGGACGATACATAAACCAACTGAACGGCTTATGGCAAACATGCTAAGATTCACCAAGATGCATGGCATCGGGAACGACTACATCTACTTCGACTGCACCCGCGGCGAAGAGCGGTCGGGAATCCCGACGGACGTGCTCACCGACAACAGTCGCCTCGGGCGACTGTCGGAAATACTCTCGGACCGCCACACCGGAGTGGGCGGCGACGGAATCATCCTCATACTCCCCTCAGAAATCGCCGACTTCACAATGCGCATTTTCAACGCCGACGGCTCGGAAGCGAAAATGTGTGGCAACGGCATCCGCTGCGTCGGCAAATACATCTTCGACCATGGTCTGGCGACCAAACCCCATCTTACGCTCGAAACTCTTTCGGGCGTAAAATTTTTAGACCTCTACCCTGCCGCCGAGGGCAAAATCGCCACTGTAAAAGTGGATATGGGCGCACCCGTGCTGACACCTGCCGAAATCCCCGTAAACGCCCCCGGCCGCGACAACGGCATGGGCATTCAGGTGGAAGCCAATGGCAAACAATTCACCATCAACGCTGTATCGATGGGAAATCCCCATGGAGTGATATTCACTGAGGAGATTACCGACGCGATGGTGCTTTGCGACGGACCGCAGCTCGAACGCCACCCGATGTGGCCGGACCGCGCCAACATAGAGTTCGTACGCCCCACTGGAGCACACAGCGTGGATATGCGCGTATGGGAACGCGGCAGCGGCGAGACGATGGCCTGCGGCACCGGAGCCTGTGCCACGGCCGTGGCTGCTGTAGCCGCAGGCCACTGCCAGTGGCCAGTGGAGGTGAAACTCCTCGGAGGCATCCTAAGAATCGACCGCGACCACGCTACCGGCCATATACTGATGGAAGGACCTGCCACGGAAGTGTTCCAGGGCACGATGCCGATGCCCGAAATTTAGAGGGTGTTTAAAAATATCTGTTAAATTCCAACCATAAGAAGGTATTATGAATAATAGGAATTACTTGTTACAATTTAACATCTACTATTAAACGCCCTCTTAAACTCCAACAAATATATCATATATTATATGTTTCATATAAACGACAACTTCTGCAAACTCGCCGAAAGCTACCTCTTCTCGGAAGTGGCAAAGAGAATAAACGCCTATAAGGATGCCCACCCCGAAGCCGACATAATCCGTATGGGCATCGGCGACGTGACCCGTCCGCTCTGCCCGGCCGCCATCGCAGCCATGCACGCCGCCGTCGACGACGAGGCCGACGCACGCACCTTCCACGGCTACGGACCCGAGCAGGGCTACGCATTCCTGCGCGAGGCTATCGCCGAAAACGACTACCGCGCCCGCGGCATCGACATCGACACCGACGAGATATTCGTGAGCGACGGTGCCAAGAGCGACACCGGCAATATCGGCGACATACTGAGCCGCGGCAACCGCGTGGCCGTCACCGACCCGGTATATCCCGTATACGTCGACACCAACGTGATGGGCGGCCGAGCCGGCGAACTCGACGCCGAGGGTTGCTGGAGCAACATCGTCTACCTGCCCGTAACCGCCGAAAACGGATTCGTACCGACATTACCCACGGAGCCGGTCGACATGATCTACCTCTGCTACCCCAACAACCCCACAGGCACGACCCTCACGCGCAGTCAGCTGAAAGTCTGGGTGGACTACGCACGTAAAAACGGAGCCCTGATACTCTTCGACTCCGCCTACGAGACGTTTATCCGCGATGCCGACGTGCCCCACTCCATCTATGAAATCGAGGGAGCCAAAGAGTGCGCCATCGAGTTCCGCAGCTTCTCGAAAACCGCCGGATTCACCGGAGTGCGCTGCGGCTACACCGTGGTGCCCAAAGCCCTTAGAGGCCTCGACAACGATGGCAAAGAGGTAGGACTCAACCACCTGTGGAACCGCCGCCAATGCACCAAGTTCAACGGTGCCAGCTACATCTCGCAGCGCGCCGCAGCTGCCGTCTACACCCCCGAAGGGAAACAGCAGACCCGCGAAACCGTAGATTACTATCTGCGCAACGCCCATGCCCTGCTCGACGGTCTGCGCAAGGCCGGGCTGGAAGTGTTCGGCGGCGAAAACGCCCCCTACGTATGGATCAAGACACCCGCCGGGATGGACTCCTGGGCATTCTTCGACGCGCTGCTCGACCGCTGCCACGTGGCCGGCACTCCGGGCTCCGGCTTCGGTCCCGCCGGGGAGGGCTATATCCGCCTCACAGCCTTCAACACCTACGAAAACACCATGGAGGCCGTGAAGCGCATTGCATCCACAACGTTCTGATAAGTAACTGTTCAAAATTATTTTATACTTTCCTGACCTAATTATTTCAACATTTCCGCGGTAAAATTTTCGAATCTTTTCCTCTCTTCATCAGTCGTGTAGACATCTACACTCCTTCTTCATCGAGAAAAATCTCCTGAAAATTTTCCTCCCGGAAATATCAAAATAATTTCGACCAGTTACTTACCTGAATACATTCATCAACATCATACACATTTTTTAGTCAACTGTCAAGTTTAATTCAAATCATTATGTCGTCACTTAGATTCAAGGCTGTCGCCGAGGCATTCGATCGCAAGGTCGTACCCGTGGAGATACCCAAGGAAAGTCCGGAAGTGTATTACGCCGACGCCGTGTTCAACCGCCAGCGTATGTTCGAGTATCTCCCAAAGAATACCTTCGACCAACTCATCGACGCCATTGACAACAAGCGCCCTATCTCGCGCGAACTGGCCGACAGCGTGGCCGCAGGGATGAAACGCTGGGCAACCGACAACGGCGCACGCCACTACACCCACTGGTTCCACCCCCTAACAGGAGGCACCGCCGAGAAACACGACAGCTTCATCGAGCACGACGGCAAGGGAGGCGTAGTCGAGGAATTTACCGGCAAACTGCTCGTACAGCAGGAACCCGACGCGTCGAGCTTCCCCAACGGCGGCATACGCAACACCTTCGAGGCCCGCGGCTACTCGGCGTGGGACATCTCCTCGCCCGTGTTCATCCTTAACGAAACCCTCTGCATACCAACCATCTTCATATCCTACACCGGCGAATCGCTCGACTTCAAGACGCCGCTTCTGCGCGCCCTCAACGCCGTTGACAAAGCAGCCGCCGAAGTTGCGCGCTACTTCGACCCTGAAGTGAAGCACGTGATGAGCTACCTCGGCTGGGAACAGGAATACTTCCTTGTCGACGCATCGCTCTTCAGCGCACGCCCCGACCTGGTTATGACCGGACGTACCCTGATGGGACATGAGAGCGCCAAAAACCAGCAGCTCGAGGACCACTATTTCGGTTCCATCCCCCAGCGCGTGCAGGCCTTCATGCTCGACCTCGAAATCGAGTGCCACAAACTCGGCATCCCGGCCCATACACGCCACAACGAAGTGGCTCCCAACCAGTTTGAGCTCGCCCCAATCTTCGAGGAGACCAATCTGGCCAACGACCACAACCTACTGATAATGACGGTGATGGATACCGTGGCCCGCAAGCATAACTTCCGCGTGCTCCTTCACGAAAAGCCCTTCGCAGGCATCAACGGCTCCGGCAAACACAATAACTGGAGCCTCGGCACCGACACAGGTACCCTGCTCTTCTCACCCGGCAAGACCCCGCGCGAAAACCTGCGCTTCATGGCCTTCTTCGCCAACGTGATGGCCGCCGTATACCATCACAACGGACTGCTGAAAGCCTCCATCTCGTCGGCCACCAACGCTCACCGACTCGGCGCCAACGAAGCGCCCCCCGCCATCATTTCCATCTTCACCGGCTCGCAGATTGCCGAAGTGCTCGACCGCCTTGAAAAGAGCACCGACGACGACCTCATCACCTTCGCCGGCAAGGAAGGAATCGACATGGGTGTGGCCCAGATTCCCGAAATCATGCTCGACAACACCGACCGCAACCGCACGTCGCCCTTCGCTTTCACCGGCAACCGCTTCGAATTCCGCGCCGTCGGGTCGAGCGCCAACTGCGCCTCCGCCATGATAGCACTGAACGCCGCAGTTGCCGAGCAGCTCGCCGAATTCAAGAAACGCGTCGACGCACGCGTTGACCGCGAGGAATCGCTCTACCATGCCATTCTCGAGGAAGTGAAGGCTCTAATTGTGGAATGCAAACCCATCCACTTCGACGGCAACGGCTACAGCGACGAATGGAAGGAAGAAGCAGCGCGCCGCGGCCTCGACTGCGAGACATCCGTGCCCCGTATTTTCGACGTCTACCTACGCCCCGAATCTGTGGAGATGTTCGAAAAGACCGGCGTATTCTCGAAACTCGAGCTCAAGGCCCGCAACGAAATCAAGTGGGAGACCTATACAAAGAAGATTCAGATTGAATCACGTGTGCTCGGCGACCTTGCCCTGAACCATATCGTGCCAGTGGCCACACGTTACCAGAGCATGCTGGTAGACAACCTCGTGAAACTCAAGACCCTCTTCCCCGTGGCCAAAGGGAATGCCCTGACCGCACGCGATCTCGGTACCATCGAAAACATCTCCGAGCACCTCTGTGCCATCAAGGAGGAGACAGAGCGCATGACCAACGCACGTAAACAGGCCAACCACCTCACCTGCGAGCGCGAGAAAGCCATCGCATACCACGACAACGTGGTGCCCGCCATGGAGCGTATCCGTCAGCATATCGATAAACTCGAGCTGATGGTCGACGATGAAATGTGGCCTCTGCCCAAATACCGCGAAATGCTCTTCATCCGCTAAGGATAAATCATATACGTAACTGTTCTGAATTATTCTGACATCTCGACCAGTTACCTGAACGACCGTTACAATGGCGGCGGGGGCGACATTCGGTCGCTACCCGCCGTCTTTGTAATGCATTCCGAAGCAGAAACAATGTAAACCCGAATTCGGCTTAAAGGCACACAAAATCAGTCAATACGGCCAACACGCGAAGACGAAACCGACATTCCCGGCCGACACTATTACAAGAAATATTCGTAAATTTGTCGAAAATTTTACCCAAAGGGGAATTCCCCGCCGACCAACCGCACATTTCGCAATGAAGTTCACAAGGACACTGACAGCCATTATAGCCATACTCCTCGCAACGACTCCGGTCGCCGCGGACGATCCGGCCGATACAATGGCCGTCGCGCCCGATACAATGAAAATGACAGCCGATACAGTAAGGCAGGAACGGCCCGGGCTGATCCAACGGATAATAAACTACTTCGGCGACGCCAACAAAGAGCGTCCTGAAAAGAAATTCGACGTGACATTTCTGGGTGGTCCCAGCTATTCGGAGGCCACAAGCCTTCAGGTGGCCGTGATAGCCGCCGGACTCTACCGCACGCGCCGCGACAGCCTCACCCGCCAGAGCAACGTATCGGTGTTCGGCCAGGGGAGCATAACGGGGCTTTATCGCGTAGGTATCTTCGGCGAGCACTATGCCCCCGCCGACCGCTGGCGCATCAACTATAAGGCCGACTTCGCCCACTACCCTCTGAAATTCTGGGGACTTGATTTCGACAGTCAGCGCAACGACGACAACGAATGCTCATATACCGAATTGCAGAGCGAATTTCATGTGGAATGGCAATGGAGGTTCGGACAGCACATATTCATCGGCCCATCCGCCAACTTCAACTACGGCAAAGCCACACGCATGGATATGCCATGGCTTTGGGGCGGCGAGAATCTGCGAATGTTCAACTACGGATTCGGACTGATCTTCTCGCTCGACAACCGCGACTTCCCCACCAACGCCAGCCGTGGCATTCAGCTCACCGTAAAACAGAACTTCTACCCTCGTTTCATCGGCAACGACTACGCTTTTTCCGAAACGGAATTCATATTCAACGCCTATAAAAAGTGGTGGAGCAGCGGCATCGTGGCATTCCAGCTGCACGGATGGAGCACTTACGGCAATACGCCGTGGACACTCCTTCCCACCGTCGACGACTCTAACGGCATACGCGGATACTACGAGGGACGCTACCGCGCCAAGCAGGAAGCCGACGTGACCGTCGAGGTGCGTCAGCATGTATGGCGCCGCAACGGCATCGTTGTGTGGGCGGGACTGGGAACGGTGTTCGACCGTTTCAGCCAGATCGACTCCGACCGACTCCTCCCCTCCTATGGCATAGGCTATCGCTGGGAATTCAAGAAGAGGGTGAATATCCGCGTGGACCTCGGGTTCGGCCGACACAGCACCGCCTTCGCCATGGGCATCCACGAAACATTCTAAACGGCACTCAATGAATTCAGAGATACAAAAACCATCCCGACATACCCACAATGCGTCCGTACTTCCGGCAATTCTGTTTTTCTGGACACTCGCATCGCTGATTATTCCCAATGCGGTGCTCGACATCACCGACCGCTACGACTGGGCGACAGCCACATTGAATATATTGCTGCCGGTATCGGCATATGCCCTGCTGCTTACCTACCGTCGCCGAATCGGAGTAGCGGTGGTTCTCGCCCTGCCGCTGATGATTTTCGGAGCTTTCCAGCTCGTGTTGAGCTACCTCTACGGCGAGGCCATCATAGCGGTGGACATGTTTCTCAACGTAGCCACCACCAACGTAGATGAGGTCAACGAACTCCTCGGCAACCTCATCTATGCCATCGGAGCCGTGGTGGTGCTCTACCTGCCGCCTCTCATCGCGGGAATCATAGGAATAATAAGAAAATGGCGGATCGGAGAGAGATTCTCGCACCGCGCGCGCAAACTCGCCATTGCCGGCATCGGCTGCTCCGCCATACTGACGGGCATCGTAGCAATCAGAAGCTCATTCGGATCGCTGCGTCACACACTATTTCCGGTCAACGTGGTCTGCAACCTTGCGGAAGCCATAAACCGAACGGTGAAAACCAACCATTATGAACAGACTTCCGCCGGATTCACCCACCGGGCACGTAGCACCCGCGACGCCGGCGAACGCGAAGTCTACGTGATGGTAATCGGAGAAACATCGAGAGCTATCAACTGGCAGCTCGCGGGCTACGGCCGGCCCACCAACCCACGCCTGAGCGAGGATTCCAACCTGGCGTTTTTCCGCCGTTCCATTTCCGAATCGAACACCACCCATAAGAGTGTGCCGATGCTGATGAGCCACCTCTCTGCCGAGAACTTCGACTCCATCTATTCTTCCAAAAGCATCATATCGGCCATGAAGGAGGCCGGATTCCACACCTACTTCTTCTCCAACCAGACGGCCAACCGGTCGTTCACCCAGTTTTTCGGCGATGAAGCCGACGAAGTGCGCTATACCGAACTCGGTGGCAAGACTCACCCATATGACGATGAACTGTCCATATGGCTTCGGGAGGCCGTGGCTGACACAACGCATGCCAAGCAATTCTTCGTGCTCCATACCTATGGGTCACACTTCCTCTACAAAGACCGCTACCCCGCCGAATACACATATTTCATGCCCGACAATGCGCTCGACGCCAACCGTGCCAACCGCGAAAGCCTCATAAACGGCTACGACAACTCCATACGCTATACGGACGGCATGCTCGCCGACGTAATCGGAGCACTGCGGACCGTCGACGGACGTGCGGCGATGGTCTACAGCGCCGACCACGGCGAAGATATCTTCGACGATGAGCGCAACCGCTTCCTGCACGCTTCTCCGCATCCGACCTACTACCAGCTCCACGTGGCTTCGCTGGCATGGATGAACGACTCGCTTGCCAGCAACCGGCCCGACTTTGCCGCATTCCTGACCAAAAATGCCGGTAAACCCGTCTCCCCCCAGAAATCACTGTTTCCGACCATGCTGGAAATGGCCGGAGTGTCCACCCCCCTGTTGCACCGCGAACATTCCCTCGTGGATTCAGCCTACCGCTACGAAGGCCCAGTATATCTAACCGATGTAAACCAATGCGTACCGCTTCATGAGGCCGGAATCAAGGAAAGTGACCGCAAAAAAATCGACACGCTTATAAGGCGCCACAACTGACGATGTGGAACGTTTTGTGGAACATCACACAGCGGACAACTCGGCAAAGTTTCCCAAAATAATTTTCAACCATCTGATTATTAATGCCATAAAATTTAAACACTCTCAAATTGTTTCCCAAAATGTAATTTTCCGAAATTTTCTTGTCGGATTTTTTGGCAACAAAAAGATATATTTCTACCTTTGTAGTCGTCGGTTAGCCGCAAGCGCTCCGACGACATTTTTGTGTTACCACAACAACTCTCTTACCCCCTGATACCAAGCAAATCCAGAAAACAAGAAGATGATACAAACCGTAAAAAAACGCGACGGTCGCGTCGTGGGCTACAACGAAGAGAAAATCAAGGCCGCCATCCGCAAGGCCATGTTGCAAACCCCTCTCGGCGAAGACGAGGCACTGATTCAGAAAATCGCTGACCGCATCAGCATTTCCGGCAAGGAGCAGATGACCGTAGAAGAGATTCAGGACCGCGTGGAACTGGAACTCATGAAATCTCCGCGCAAGGAAGTGGCCAAACGCTATATCGCCTATCGCGACCAGCGCAGCATAGCCCGACGCGCCAAGACCCGCGACATCTTCCTGGAAATCATCGAGACGAAAAACAACGACATCACCCGCGAGAACGCCAACATGAACACCGACTCGCCCGCGGGAATGATGATGAAATTCGCCTCCGAAACGACCAAGCCCTTTGTTGACGACTACCTTCTCTCGGCTGAAGCACGCGACGCCGTGCGCCACGGGTATCTTCACATCCACGACAAGGACTACTACCCCACCAAATCGCTCACTTGCGTGCAGCACCCGCTCGAAAAGATTCTGCAGAACGGATTCATCGCCGGCCACGGCGAATCGCGCCCCGCCAAGCGCATAGAGACCGCCAGCGTAATCGCATGCATATCGCTGGAGACCGCGCAGAACGAGATGCACGGCGGTCAGGCCATACCCGCCTTCGACTTCTATCTCGCTCCGTTCGTGCGCTCCTCATTCATCGAGGAACTCAAGAAAGCCGAGCAGATAACCGGCCTCGACCTGAGCGACGCCTACAACGCACCGCTCGACGACTACATCAGCAAATCGCTTGAAGGCCTGGAGGGCCGTGAACGCGCCATACAGCATGCCATAAACTGCACTGTAAGCCGCGTGCATCAGTCGATGGAGGCCTTCATCCACAATATGAACACCATCCACTCGCGCGGCGGCAACCAGGTTGTGTTCAGCTCGATCAACTACGGTACCGACACCTCGGCCGAGGGCCGCTGCGTGATCCGCGAACTCCTCCATTCCACCTACGAAGGCGTAGGCAACGGCGCCACAGCCATCTTCCCCATCCAGATCTGGAAAAAGAAAACCGGCGTGAACTACCGCGAGAGCGACCCCAACTACGACCTGTACCGTCTGGCCTGCAAGGTGACCGCACGGCGCTTCTTCCCCAACTTCGTGAACCTCGACGCCACATTCAACCAGCATGAGGACTGGCGCGCCGACGACCCACGCCGCTACGAGCACGAGGTAGCCACCATGGGATGCCGCACCCGCGTGTTCGAAAACCGCTACGGAGCGAAAACATCGATTGGCCGAGGCAACATCAGCTTCTCCACCATAAATATCGTGCGACTGGCCATCGAATGTATGAACATACAGGACAAGGACGAGCGCATCGAACGCTTCTTCACCCGTCTGGACGACCTGCTTGAAATCACGGCGCGTCAGCTCTGCGACCGCTACAACTTCCAGAAGACGGCCCTTGTGAAGCAGTTCCCCCTGCTCATGTCGCGCCTTTGGAACGGAGCCGAAAACCTCGCTCCCAACGATACCATCGAGAGCGTAATCAACCAGGGAACACTCGGCATCGGATTCATAGGCCTGGCCGAATGTCTGATTGCACTCGTAGGCAAGCACCACGGCGAGTCGGAGGACGCCCAGCGCCTGGGTCTGCGCATCGTAAGTCATATGCGCTCCAAAGCAAATGAATTCTCCGAGCGCTACAACCATAACTTCTCGGTTCTCGCCACTCCCGCCGAAGGCCTTTCCGGAAAATTCACCACGAAAGACCGCAAAACCTTCGGCAGCATTCCCGGCATCACCGACAAAATCTACTATACGAACTCAAACCACGTGCCGGTATACTACAAATGTTCGCCGCGCCATAAAGCCAAAATCGAAGGTCCCTACCACGAACTGACCCGAGGCGGCCACATATTTTATGTGGAAATCGACGGCGATGCCACCCACAACCCGCAGGCAATCGCCGACATTGTCGACCTGATGGACAGCAACAACATAGGCTACTGCTCGGTGAACCACAACCGCAACCGCTGCATGGACTGCGGATATGAGGACGCCCAGGAGGACCTTGAAGTATGTCCCACCTGCGGCAGCCGCCATATCGACAAACTCCAGCGCATCACCGGCTATCTCGTAGGCACTACCGACCGATGGAATTCGGCGAAACTCGCCGAATTGGCCGACCGCGTGGTCCACAAGTAACCGCATCACCCTTCAATGCGATGGAATTATAAAGCCAACACACTAATGTACATACCTTTATGAAGGTTCTGGATATAATCCCGGGCACGTCGGTCGACGGCCCGGGACTTCGCACATCAATCTATCTGGCCGGATGCGACCACCATTGCCCGAACTGCCACAATCCGCAGTCGTGGGATTTCAACGGCGGCACGGAGCTGAGCGTAGACAGAATTATGGAGGAAGTCGAGGCCAACGGGTTCAACGTAACCCTGACCGGAGGCGACCCGATTTATCATGCCAAAGAAGTGCTTCCGCTGGCCAGACGTCTGCGGGAGCGAGGCTATGATATATGGCTTTATACCGGTTTCCTGATGGAACAACTGCTCGAAATGCCGGATGCCCGCGCCCTGCTGCCATGGATCGATGTGGTTGTCGACGGACCGTTCATAGAGGCGCAGCGGGATGTTCACCTGATTTTCCGAGGCTCGGCAAATCAGCGACTCATCGCTGTGGCACCTACGCTCGAATCCGGGCGTATAACCCTCTTCGAGCCAAACGTGTAATTCTTCCGACCGAAGCCTTCTGCCATGAAACCCTTTCTGCAATCAATAGCCCGGACATATCTGCACCATGAGAGCGACACGCTCGTGGATACATGTTTTGTGTTTCCCAACCGACGCAGCACAGTGTATTTCACGGACTATATGCGCGCGGAAGCCCAAAAGGAAGGCCGAAGGATTATCTTACCGGAAACGACGACCATAGTGGATTTCACCGAGAGTTTCTCGCAAAACAGCATGGCCGCCGACCGCATGGAGATGGTGTTCATCCTTTTCGGCGTATACCGCGACGTAGTCGGAGCGGGAGCCGGAGCCGAAGCCGCCTCTTCGATTGATTTCAACCGGTTCATACAGTGGGCCGACGTATTGCTCAACGACTTCGACGACGTGGATCATGCTCTGGCCGATCCGGAGAAGATATTCTCCAACGTAGAGCGCCTCAAAGAAATATCATCCAACTATCTTACTGCCGAACAGATTGAGGTACTGGGCCACTATTTCGACACTACAAACCTGCGCGCCGATGTAGAGCGGTTCTGGAATCATATCGGACCACACGACTCCGAAGGCAACCACAAGGCCTCACAGGGCTTTCTAAGAATATGGCAGGTGCTTGGCGAAGTTTACCGCAGCTTCATAGAGCACCTGGAACATTCGGGACTGCACTCGCCGGGGATGTCGGTGCGCCGCGCCGTAGCCGCCATAAAAGGGATGGGCGCTCCCGACTTCAGATGGCGCCGATATGTGTTTACAGGCTTCGATACCATAACGAATGCCCAGCTGGCGATAATGAAGCGGATGCAGACCCTGCGGCATCCCGACGGCACCCCGCTTGCCGATTTCTACTGGGACCTCTCGTCGCCGGCTTTCAGAGGCGACCACCGGTCGGATGGAGCGCGCACCGTGGAACGATATTCAAAAATGCTCCCTTCGCTCTATCCATGCGTGCCGCCCGTGGAGAATTTTCCACCCATCCACGCAATAGGGGTGCCTTCGCGTGTCGGGCAGGCCAAAGCCGTAGGCGAACTGCTGGAGAAAATCCGAGCGCAACGTCTGAAACATATCCACGAGACGGATGGAGGAGCCGACCCAAATGCAGAAGACAACCTGCTGCGCGACACTGCCGTCGTGCTGCCGGAAGAAAATCTGCTGACGCCACTGCTCAGTTCGCTTCCCGACGACATCGGCAAACTGAACATCACCATGGGCTACAAGCTGCGCAATACGGCGGCGGCAGGTCTGCTACGCGACATCGCGCTGATGCAGCGCCATACATCGACATGCAACGGGCAAAAGACCTTCTTTGCCGACGACGTGGCGAGGGTACTTTCCAACCCGATTGTGCAGGAACGCTCGCTCGACGCCTGCATTCACGCGCTGTTCGCCCTTCAGACCCTCCACCTCATTTCGGTGCCGAAATCATTTTTCGAAGAGAACGACGAACGCAGAGAACTGCTTCCGATATTCACACCCCTCCCCGACCGCCTGGCAGTCGGAGAAGCGTTCGATTACCAGCACGAGGTTGTTCGCTGGCTCGAAACCGCCCTCGGCGCAGATTCACAGAAGAAGGTCTCCACCCCGGCCGATGAAACTGATTTCGATGATGATTCCCCCCGTGAAACGATTCGGGTTGCGGATGGGCCGAACGACGCCAATGCCGTTCAGCATGCTTTTCTGCAAGCCTACGGCGAAGCCATCGACCGCCTGAAGGGATTCTGCGGAATATATCTCCCCCCCGACGCGCCGATAGACAAGACAACGGCATTCACACTCGCCGACCGCATAGTGCAAGGCGAGATGATATCATTCGAGGGGTTGCCGCTCATCGGTCTGCAGATAATGGGTGTGCTCGAAGCCCGTTCACTCGATTTCGACACTCTGATCATACCTTCGTTGAACGAACGTGTATTTCCGCGCGTACGATTCACCGCTTCGTTCATCCCCCCGGTACTGCGGCGTGCATTCGGGCTTACCACCCCCGACGAACAAGAGGCAATATTCGCCTACCGGTTCTACCGCATGATGTCGCGCGCACACCACGTGTATCTGCTCTACGACGCCCGCGCAACCGGCCGACGCACACAGCCCTCGCGCTATATCCACCAGCTTGAGCACATTTACAGGCCGCAAGGATTCAGGCGCTCGACATATGCCTACCGGATGCACAATCCGGAAGAGACCGCATTTACCGTGGAAAAAAACGAGAGCATCCGGCGGCATCTCGACCGCTACCGCACGAGCGGTCCCGACGCGCTGTATCTGTCGGCCAGCCGCATAAATCAGTATCTGAGCTGCCCCATGTCGTTCTATCTGCAGTATGTGGCAGGCTATTCGCGCGAGGACCAGCCCACGGAATGGATAGACGAGAGCACCTACGGCACGATAGTGCACGAAGTGCTTGAGAATGTATACGGCTCGCTGCTGAAGGATTCGCCCAACGGCGTACTTGTGGAAGCATCGACCATCGACGGCTTCCTGAACCTCAATGACCGGACCATTCAGGTGCTGACCACGCGGGCCATCAACAGAAACTTCCTCAACCTCCCGGACGACCGACTCGACTTTTCGCTCTCCGGGCAAAACAAACTGACAGGGAGCATCGTGGCACAGTATGTGCGGAAAACGCTGGAACGCGACCGCGACCTTACCCCTTTCGTGTATCTACACGGCGAATGGGGCAAGGGGGAAGAAGGGCCTCTGACCCTGACCGACGACACGGGCAACTCCATGACATTCAATTTCACATGCCGGATCGACCGGGTGGACCGCGTGCCGGATTCCGACGGCACCCCGCGCCTGCGCATAGTCGATTATAAGACAGGAGGAGACTCCGACGAAGCCCAGGACCTCGAATCGGTCTTCACAAACTACAAATCCAAAGGGCTGCTCCAGCTCATGCTGTATGCCCAGGCATATGCGGCAAGAAAAAACTGCGGCGAGCCGATTTCTCTGTCGCTGTATTCCCTCCGTCGCCTTATGCTTGAGCCTGTGGGCCCGTACAAAATCCGTGTGGCGCCCTTCAGACCGCAGACCGAAAGCGACATCGCCCTCAAACAGATGCCCAGATCGACGAAATGGAGAATCCTGGACTACCGCGACTATTCCCCGCAACTCAACAGACTGCTCATAGGTCATCTCAACGAACTTTTTTCCGACGAGCCGTTCAGATGTACCGACGATATATCGCATTGCCGCCTCTGCCGGTTCACCTCAATATGCCGCACCGACAAAGACGACTGAACGACCTGAAACCATCCACAACGAACCCTCACCACGACAATGAAACGCCGTAATAAACTGATATGCGCACTGACTGCCGCCATATCGCTGCTGACGCCCACTGATTCCGCTCTACAGGCAGCAACCAATACGCCGGCCCGATCGGCGATTATGGCCGACAGCCTGCAGAGAGTTCTCCTGAATGCCAAAACCGCAAACGACAGCCTCGCGCTTCTGATCGATATCTACGACCTTTCGGGTCGCGGCCATCGCGATGAAACAGGCAGAAAAATTGTGGAAATCGCGCTCCGGTCTGGAAATACGGCGGTGGGGCTGGACGGCGTAAGGAATCTGGCAAACAACCATTTCAAAAACGACTCCCTGCTGAATCTGGACATGGAGCTGGCCTCACGCTTCCCCGACAGCGACGACCGCAAGGAGACGCTTACCTTCATCGCCATGATGAAGAATCTATACAGTGTGCGCTACAGCACTCCGGAAGAACGGGAGACCCAACTTCGCAAGCTTCTGCGGGAGGCCAATGCCGGCAACGAGACCGACGTATACCGCAGTATCGTTCTGTTGCATGCCATAAGTCTGTATATCGGGGAATCCTCGCAAGGCAACCTTCTATCGAAATATCTCGACCGACTGGGACGGCTAATTGAAAACCTACGGCCTGAAGCGACATCTCTACGCAACATCTACTACGTGCAGGCGGCCATGGCCTATACAAACAACGAAGAGTATTCAAAAGCCATCAACGCCGACACCAAGCTTCTGAAAAGCATCGACGACCTTGAATCCGGCCGCACGGGCCTCCGGCGCAAATACCGTTCGTACGATGCCAACCGCTATATCGCCTACACAAGGCTCCTTGCCAATTATCCACATCTTTCCAAAAGAGACATAGAAGATTATTACCGGAAAGTGATGGATATTGTGGCAACCGATTCCACAGCCGCCACAACCAACCGCATATCGCTCCGCCCGCAGATATATTACGCCATGTACCGGCAGCAATACGACAAAGCGCTCGAATTGCTGAAACAGGCCATCGACTATCCCTATAACGCGTCATGCCGCCGGCAGATGCTCAAAATGGCCATCACAGCAGCCGAACATACCGGCGACCACGAAACGCTCCTCAAGGCTTCGCGCGACTACAATACAATGCTTGAAAACACTCTGAGCCAGCGCAATGAGGAGAAGTACAAGGAATTGCAGCTTGTATACGACATAAACCAGATGCGCGCCCAGCACAACCGTGAATCCATGGCTCTCGAACGGCGCATGGCTATAATCGGCATAGTGGCGGCAGGAATTCTACTCCTACTTCTTATGCTGACACTTTGGCTCTGGATCCATTCGCGCAAACTCGCGCGACATCTTGCAGCATCCAACACCGCACTGCAGGCTGAAAGCGAAAATCTCAGGCTGGCTCAGGCCGACCTGATGCGTGCCCGCGACGATGCGGAGGCGGCCTACCACATCAAGACCGACTTCATTCAGAACATGAGCGGCGAAGTGACCGGGCCGCTCAACATAATAACGGAATACATCCATCTGATTGTAGACTGCTCGGAAGCCAACGACAAGCCCTATCTGCGCCATTTCGCAGATATTGTGAATTTCAATGCCGAACTGCTCAAGACAACCGCCAACGATGTGCTCGACCTGTCGGAAATCGACACGAACAACGTGAAACTGATATTCAAACGTGAGCTGATCCGGCCTATCTGCGAGGCCGCGGTTGATTCCGTCCGCCATAAACTCAACCCGGGAGTGAGCATCCGGCTGGAGAACAACCTTCCCGACATATCGCTCAACACAGATTCCCGACGCCTGATGCGCATCCTGATTCAGCTTCTTTCCAACGCCGCAAAGTTCACCGAAGAGGGAGAGATTTCTCTGGGTTATACCGTCGACAATGAGAACGGGTGCGTATACATTCGAGTGACCGACACCGGTATCGGAATAAAGCCCGAAGCGGCAGAATACATATTCCGCCGCTTCGTAAAAATCAACAAATCAAGTCAGGGTATCGGCATCGGGCTCTCCATAGCGCGTCATTTCGCCGATATGCTCGGAGGCACTCTGGCCGTAAACACCAAATATACGCTCGGGGCGCAGTTTGTGCTTACTCTGCCGCTGAACTGAGCATCAGCGCAGCCGGTCGGCAGCGCGGAGCAGACGTTCGTCATGACGGATGCCACGATAGGCCAGTACCGCCGAAACCAAAGCCCCGAGAAGCAGGAAAATGCTTCCGAGCCACTCGACCCTGGTGCCTGCGCCAGCACCCCACGAAAGGAGGTAGCAAACTTCCGTAACCATTACGACCACGATAAGAAGCATCGATACAAGCGTAACGGTGCGCTGACGGGCCGTATTCTTATAAAGGAAAATGGCTATGAAAAGAAGGAGTGCCACCACCCCGTCGACCACAAACAGCACAGGGATATCGGCCGGGCGAAGGAAAGTCGCGCTTTCAGGCGACATATCGTCGGCTATCGAAGCCATCGGAACAAAGCAGAATACTGCGGCCAGGATTGCCGCCATAAGCAACCATACGGTTTGCCAACGTTGAATTACCATAATCTATAAGTCGTTTTACAATTAATAATCAGGAAATCATTGGGCATCAGTCGGATTCATCTGCGTCGTCGGATTCGTATACGTCGGGGACCTCCCCGCTGTCGAGCTCATCGTCGACACGGCGCACCTGAGAGAGCATCGAACCATATTCCTCCCAGTCCGGGTCCTCAAAAGCCTCGAACTCAAGCGGGAGAGCCGGGAAATCGGTCAGAGCCTCGTTGAACTTACGCTGGAAAATATGGAGACTCAGCGTATAGAATACCATCGTGCGGCTGCCGTTGCCGGTGTAGATACCCGTCAGCACCGCCACAGGGTCGGCCTTGAGCACACTCTGCAGAGCGTCGGCCACAGCCTCAAGCTCATGACCGAGACTCTCAGGCGGCATACCGCCTGCCGCCGGCTCATAAGGCCATTCCACCTCTACGCGAAACCTGAAACGCGGATTCTCGCGGAAGCGGCTCACGTCGGTACGCACCGTGCACATAACCAGATTTTCACCCTCGATACTTTCGAAGGGAGCAGTAATCCAATTTGACATAATATATTAATAAGTAATTGTTCAGAATAATTTCGACCGGTTATTTAACTGTTATAAACCGTTACATTGTAGCAAGTAACTGTTCAGAATCATTTTATACTTTACTGATTTGATTATTTCAATATTTCCACGGAATTATCAAAATAATTCCGACCAGTTACTTATAAGTCGATATTACAACAATATTAGCATTTCAAAGTTAATAATAAATCCCCGAAGATTGGCTAAATTTGCACTCCAAAATAAAATCGGACGCACCATTGATATATCCTGAAACATTTGAAGATAAAATCGGTTTCACTGCCATAAGGCATGAACTGTCGGCAAACTGCTCCGGAGAAAAAGGGAAAGAGTATGCTGAGGCAATGCGTTTTTCCACCGATCCGGAGGAGATAATCCTCGCATTGGAACGAACCGCAGAGATGCTCTCGATTCTCACCTCGGGGGAAGCGTTCCCGCTGGGTGGTCTACACAATGTGGCACCGGCATTGATGCGCTGCCGCGTGGAGGGCGCCTCGCTTACTCTTGAGGAACTACATCGCCTGCGCCAGACGCTCGTCAGTTCCGCCGAAGTCGCGTTTTTTTTCTCCTCGCATACATCCGACGAAGCAACGCCAGCATTTCCGCGTCTCAGCGAGCTTTGCAGTGACATCGAGTGTTTCCCCTCGATTCTGAAGACTATAGGGCGCCTGATCGACGACACAGGCGAGATGCTCGACACCGCCTCGCCCGAACTCGGCAGAATCCGTCGCGAGCTTCAGCGAGTGCGCGGCTCGGTGGGAGCCATAATGCGGCGCGTAATGGCATCGGCCGCCGAAGCCGGAATGCTCGACAAAGATGCCGCCCCCACCATCCGCGACGGGCGCCTCGTGCTGCCGATAGCGCCGATGCATAAACGGAAGATCCAGGGCATCGTACACGATGAATCGGCTACCGGCAAGACATGCTATATCGAACCGGCCGAAGTGGTGGAAGCCAACAACCGTACACGCGAACTTGAAATAGAGGAATTGCGCGAGATAGCGCGCATCCTCCAGGAGTTCACGGCCTCGATACGCCCCGACATCCCGGCGATACTCCGCAGTTACGATACTCTCGGGCATTTTGATTTTATTGCCGCCAAAGCACGCATGGCGCGCGACTGCGACGCCACGCTGCCTCATATCGAAATGCGGGAAGCCCTGGAATGGTATCATGCCGTTCATCCGGGACTGCTGCAGTCGCTGCGCCGGCAGAACAAAGAAATCGTTCCGCTCGACATACGTCTAACCCCTGAGAGCCGCATATTGGTGATTTCGGGGCCGAATGCCGGCGGCAAGTCGGTGACATTGAAAACCGTGGGTGTCATTCAGTACATGATGCAGTGCGGAATGCTCCCACCGGTCTACGAAAATTCGCGTATGGGTATTTTCGAAAGCATCTTCATCGACATCGGCGACGACCAGTCGATTGACGACGACCTTTCGACCTATAGTTCCCACCTGCGCAATATGCGCGTGCTGCTCGGAGGCAATGAGTCGTCGCTTATCCTCATAGACGAATTCGGAGGTGGCACGGAGCCTCAGATTGGCGGCGCAATCGCCCAGGCTCTCCTCCATGCATTCAACGACCGGCATATGTGGGGCATCGTGACAACACACTACCAGAATCTGAAACATTACGCGTCGGAGACTCCCGGCCTGACAAACGGCTCCATGCTCTACGACCGCCAGAAGATGCGTCCGCTGTTCCGGCTCTCCATCGGACAGCCCGGGAGCTCGTTTGCAATCGAGATAGCCCGTAAATCCGGACTGCCGGCAGATATCATCGACGAAGCCGCGGAGATTGTGGGAAGCGACTATGTGAACCTCGACAAATATCTTCTCGACATTGCCCGCGACAAACGCTACTGGGAGAACAAGCGCATGCAGATCCGCCAGAAAGAGAAGAAAATAGGGCAGACACTCGAGCGCTACGAAAACGAGGCTGAGACTCTGCGGGCCAACAGGCGCACCATTCTCGCCGAAGCAAAGGAGGAAGCGAAGAAGATACTTGAAGGGAGCAACGCAACAATCGAACGCACCATACGCGAAATTCGCGAGAGCCAGGCGGATAAGGAACGGACACGCGCAGCCCGCGCCGAGATGCAGAAAGAGCGCCAGCGACTGGCCTCGGAAACTCCCGCAGCCGACCATACCCTTCTGAAAAAAGCGCCCAAAGCGAAGAACCCGAAGCAAACCAGCGCCTCGGCAGCGGCGAAACCTCTTGCCATAGGCGATTTCGTAAAACTCGACGGACAGGGCGCTCCCGGCACCATCATCGATCTGCAGGGTCAGAATGCCATGGTGGCTTTCGGCCAACTGAAAACCAGCGTGAAACTGAGCCGCCTGACCCCCACCCTTTCCCGACCGGCGACGGCCGCCGGTGCGGCATCGTTCGTAAGCGAACAGACTACTTCGGCCATCAGGCAGAAACAGCTACAGTTCAAGCGTGAGCTCGATGTGCGCGGCATGCGTGTGGACGAGGCTCTTCAGGCCGTTACATATTTTCTTGACGATGCCATTCAGTTCAACCAGGGAGAAGTGCGGATTCTCCACGGCACCGGCACAGGGGCTCTCCGTCAGGCCATCCGTCAGGCCCTCGACACCACTCCGGGAGTGGCGTCGTACCGCGATGAGCACCCGCAATTCGGCGGAGCAGGAATCACTGTGATAACCTTGGCATAGAGGCCGATGTGGCTTCTGCATTCGCTGAAACGCGCAAATAAACCCACCCAACGTTTGCAGAATAGAACCAAAAGATTTAAATTTGCGTTATAAAAGCAAAAGGAAGCAGCGGGGAGAGCCCCCTGCCAGACACCGGAGGCCGACATAGAGAATCCAATCCGGTATACGTTTTGAAATATTGCCGCATCAAAGTTGATTGGGAAACTCATCAAATTTTTATGAAATGCCGAGACAAACCCGACGCGCGATGGCGGGCCCCGGCGGTGATTCCGATTGCCGCAGCCGGAGAGGCTTTACAGCCCCGGCCAGGCGGATTACAAAGCGCGGAGGGAGCTCAAAACCTGTCATTCGGAGTTTCATCGCATCCTTTGATGCGGCTTTTTTATACAGCGAGGGGCTGAACCGTATACGGTTCAGCCCCTCGTTTCTTTTTGTGGTGTCGACGCGTCAGTCGTCCGCGCCGTTGCCGCTCAGATCGACGGCATAATACACCTTGCGTCCGGTAGGATAAATACCGGAGATAAACATCACGCGGTCGGAGGCTCCGGAGGCCATTATCTCCTTGTAGACCTTCTCTACATCGTCGGCCGAGGCGATGCGGACGCCATTGATATCAAGTATTACAAAACCTTCCTTGATGCCGCTGCGTCGGAAAAGGCCGTCGGACGTTAAGCCCGACACCTGCACGCCACCTGCCACGCCGAGCTGACGGCGCGTATCGGCAGACAGCTCCTTGAAAGCGCAACCGAGGGCGGAAAAATCGTCGGCCTTCGAAAGGGCTGTGCCACCCTGCGAGTTGCGGAGCGTAACGTCGAGCGATTTCCGCTCATTGTCGCGCACAATCTCCACCTTTATCTTGTCGCCCGGGCGGTACTTGCTAATTTCGCCCTGCAAGTGTGCCGCAGTATGCGTGGGAGCGTCGTTGATGGCCACGATAACATCACCCACCTCGATACCGGCCTCGAGAGCCGCCGAGCGGTCCTGCACCTCGCCGACAAGAATGCCGTCGTTGACAGCCGTGATATTCTTCTCCTTGGCAAGCTGAGGAGTAAGTTCTTGATATGCCACTCCGATAACAGCCCGCTGCACGGCACCGAACTGCCGGATGTCGTTGACCACCTTGGTAACCATCGACGAAGGGATGGCGAACGAATAGCCTACATAATTGCCCGTCTGGGAATAGATGGCGGTGTTGATGCCGACCAGTTCACCCTTCACGTTGACCAGTGCACCGCCGGAATTGCCCGGGTTTACGGCTGCGTCGGTCTGGATATAGCTTTCGATACCCATCGGGCGACCCATGGCCGCCTGACCGACACTGCGTGCCTTGGCGCTGACGATACCGGTGGTGACGGTAGATGTAAAACCAAATGGATTACCCACGGCCAAAACCCATTCGCCTACACGAAGTGCGTCGCTGTCGCCGATAGGAATCACCGGAAGATTCTTTGCGTCGATTTTCAGAAGTGCCACATCGGTAGCGGGATCGGAACCCACCACAGTGGCGTTATAGATGCTGTTGTCGTTGAGTGTCACCTCAAGACGGTCTGCGCCCTCAATTACATGGTTGTTGGTTACAATATATCCGTCGGAAGCCACTATGACACCCGAGCCGAGACCGCGGGCCTGCTCCTGCGGTTTTTCCTGGCGGCGCTGCTGACGCGGCTGCTGGCGTCGCGGCGCACCGAAAAAGAACTCATATAGAGGGTCGGAGAAAAAGTCGCCGCCCTGCCCCTGCATCTGCCGCGATGGAGCCGAAGCGTAATTCTTGATGCTCACAACGCCATTGATCGTGCTTTCGGCGGCATGAGTGAAATCCGTGGGAGGAGTAAGCGAATTGCTGACTGTGAAAAGCCCTCCGGAGGCACCCGCGGATGCCGCCGTCGCAATCTCCGGAGTCTCGGTATGAGACTGAACGGAATTAATGGCCATGGCAGTGAGAGTGGCACTTGCCACAGATGCACCGCAGGCCGAGAGAATGATTTTGGAATATAGTTTCATAACGTGATTTGAATATGCTTCGGAACAACACTGCCTACGTAGCGGAGCATCGTCCGAGATTAACATTTAATGTGAATCGCTAACCAATTCGACTTCAAATTAACGCAAAAGTTCAATTCCTTCATATGCTTTCGGGACGACCTTAAACATATTTAGCCAAAGGCCTGCCGAATTAAGTGAAATTGACATAACAATGTTAAAATTCCGTTTATCTCCCATAGGATTACCGTAAGGCCGGTCGATAAATCCTCATTAAAATACGCTAAATATAACTCATTAGGTAAACCACATATCCCTGCGGTGTGTTTTGCTGATAGAATTAACTTCAAAGCTACAACTATGAAATACAACCAGCCTCAACTTCCTTACGCCGCCGACTCACTGGAACCGGCCATAAGCCGACGCACGGTGGATTTCCATTACGGAAAACATGAGAAAGCCTACATCGACAACCTCAACAACCTTATCGAAGGGACCGAATTTGCCGACCTGCCGCTCGAAGAGATAATCCACGACGCCAAGGGGCCGCTTTTCAACAACGCCTCTCAGGCCTGGAACCATATATTCTACTTCTTCTCGTTCTCGCCCGACGGCGGCGGCGAACCTGAAGGAGAACTGCGCGAGGCCATCGACCGCGATTTCGGATCGTTCGAGAATTTCAAAAAGGAATTCGTCGACGCGGGCGTCAAACTGTTTGGCTCGGGCTGGGTATGGCTCAGCCGCGACAACGACGGAAAACTGTTCATAACGCAGGAGGGCAACGCGGGCAACCCCATAACCAAAGGACTCACCCCTATTCTGACCTTCGACGTCTGGGAACATGCCTATTACCTCGACTATCAGAACCGGCGTGCCGACGCGCTCAACGCGCTTTGGGACATTATCGACTGGCCCATTGTAGAAGGCCGCTACTGACCCGACGGCACTCGTGCCGCCATATACATAAAAAATAACCCATACACACAAGAGCACTTAATTGTAAGCATAATGTGATGAATGGAGAGAACGGCACCTGTGAAGGCCCCGTTCTTTTTTTTGCACCCTACTATAAAAATTGGAAATTAAGGCGAAAAGTGTTAACTTTGCGGTCGCTTAGGGGAAAAGCATCCTCAGGCAAACCCAGTGTGATGGGAAATTAACAGTTTAATTTTGAGTAACACAGTTATTTAACCGCAACATGAAAACTTACCAACTTACAGCCGAGCCCCGCGTAGAACTGGGCAAGAAAGCCGCAAAGACCCTCCGCAACGAAGGCAAAATTCCCGTGGTTCTCAACGGCGGCGAGCCTTTCGAGCTCCCCTACAAAGGCACACTTCAGCCCGGCGAAAAAATCGTTGAAATCGAAAACGGCCGCGGCATCGTAACCACCGACCTCACCGTAACCAACGAAGCCGTACGCAAACTCATCTATACCCCCGACATCTTCGCAATTGAGCTCGCCTACAACGGCGGCAAGAAGATGGCCGTGCTCCGCGAGGTGCAGTTCCACCCTGTAAAGGACAATATCCTCCACATCGACCTTCTCGAAGTCACCGACAAGAAGCCCGTGGTTATGTCCGTGCCCGTGAAGATCGAAGGCCACGCCGAAGGCGTTAAAGCCGGCGGTAAGCTCACCCTCTCGATGAAGAAACTGAAAGTCAAGGCTCTCTATACCGACGTTCCCGAGCGTCTGGTCATCAACGTAGACCACCTCGGCCTGGGCAAGACCCTTCAGGTTGGCGAACTCCACTTCGAAGGTCTGGAACTCGTATCGCCCAAGGAAGCCGTTGTCTGCGCCGTTCAGCTCACTCGCGCCGCCCGCGGTGCCGCAGCAGCTGCCGCCGCCGGAAAATAAAGAGATGCGGGCAGCCTGCCCCCAACTCATTTCCTACGTAATGAAATCAGTTTTATAGGATGAAATATCTTATAGTGGGTCTCGGAAATATCGGACAGGAATATCAGGGTACCCGCCATAACATAGGATTCAGAATATTGGATGCCTTTGCCGAGGCATCCAATATTTCTTTTTCCACCGAGCGCTATGGCGACGTGGGGCGCGGAAGAGTGAAAAACAAGCAAGTCGTACTGCTTAAACCGTCGACCTACATGAACCTCAGCGGTAATGCCGTGCGCTACTGGCTGACAAAGGAGAATATTCCCATTGAAAATCTGCTGGTGCTGGTCGACGACATCGCCCTCCCTTTCGGAGCAATCCGCATCAAACCGAAAGGAAGCGACGCCGGCCATAACGGGCTGAAAAATATCGCCGCTATGCTCGGAAGCGATGCATATCCGCGTCTGAGATTCGGTATCGGCAACGATTTTCCACGCGGATGCCAGATTGACTACGTGCTCGGGCAGTTTACGCTCGACGAGCGTCAGCGGTTGCCGCAGCGCACCGAGATTGCCGTCGACGCCATAAAAACCTTCGTTCTGGCGGGCCTGCAGACGGCGATGTGCGATTTCAACAACAAATGAAAACCGAAGTAAGAATCGACAAATGGATATGGGCGATGCGCATCTTCAAGACGCGCACCGTGGCGACCGACAGCTGCAAAAAGGGGCGGGTGATGCTTCGCACCCCTGGAGGCGATGTCGCGGCCAAGCCATCAAGAATGATTAAAGTGGGCGACGTGGTACTGGTGCGCAAACCGCCCGTGACCTATTTCTTCCGCGTCAAGGCGCTGACCGAAAACCGGCTGGGCGCACGGCTCGTGCCTGAATATATGGAAAATATAACGCCAAAAGAACAATACGACCTGCTTGACGTAATCCGCATAAGCGGTTTCATCGACCGCAGGAAAGGCCTCGGACGACCCACCAAACGCGAAGGCCGCGACCTGGCGGCGTTCACCGACCAGATCTACATGGACGCCTCAGTCGACGACTTCGACGATGATCCCGACAACAACGATTTCGACTTCGACGAGAGCGACTTCAACGACTAAGCGGCCGCGCCGCTTACCAAATACCATTATAACAACAGAGGGCGTGTCATAATAGCCCATCTAGGGCGTCGCCTGAGGGGTTCGGGTTCGGTCATTGACCTTAGTCAACTCCCTTCGCCCTCACCCTCAAGCTCCTACCATCTGGACCATTCTTACAGCGCCCTCACCATCCGGGTGAAAAATAGGGCGATGTGTCAAATTATGGAGTTTTGACACACCGCCTGCATATAAGATAAGATTTAGAGGAATCAGCCTTCGATGGCGTTGTTGTTCAGGTAGCCGCTGACAGCTTTCCAGCAGAGAGCCGCAATGAGAGCTCCCACGAGGGGACCTACAACCATAATCCAGAAATCAGGCCACGCTTCAGGACACCACAATGCCGGACCGAAACTGCGTGCGGGATTGACCGAGCAATTGTCGACGGGAATACCTACAATATTGACAAGACCGAGCGCAAGACCGATTGCCACACCGGCAAGATTGCCGAACCCTTTCTTGGAATCGGTGGCTCCGAGAACCACAAGAACAAAGAAGAAGGTAAACAGACACTCGACTACGAGAGCCATACCGGCATTGGCACCGGGCTGGAGAACGTTGGTGGCCAGATTGCAGTCGCCCGTGATTCCGCCGAACTCAAATCCGGGAGCCATATCGACCATCCAGAAAAGGAAACCGGCACCGATGGCTGCGCCTATCAGTTGCGAAACCACATATCCACAGAATTCGCCGAACTTCATACGTCCACTCAGCCACATGGCAAACGAAACAGCCGGATTGACATGGCAGCCGGAAATATTGCCGATGCAATACACCAGGCACAGCAGAACCAGACCGAAACAGAGGCCGATACCGAGCACCCCGATTTTTGGACCAGCCAATACGGCACTTCCGCAGGCAAGGAGCACCAGAAACATCGTTCCGATACACTCCGCGAGATATTTTCTCATAATCTCAATGTTTTAAATAACGTTACACTACTGTCCACTAAAAATGGGACGTGGTTAAAAATTAAATAAATTCAGTTCACCTGAACCATAGAGACCCTTGAAATTATGCTTGATATTCAATAAGTTGCAGAATAAAGGGATTTCTTTGACTGAGAAAATTTCTCAAACAGTCTGATACAGACCGCAAAGATAAAATCAAATCGTTGCGTGCCAAATTTACTTACAACAAATTGAATATCAACAATTTCAAAGTCCTCATATGATTTTTTAGTGGACACTAATGATAACGTTATAATAATAAGTAACTGTTCAAAACGATTTTATAACGTCACGGTCCAATCATCGAATAATTGGTGGTGACGTGAGCCGGAATCACGACTGCAATCCAGGTTTCAGATTCAAGTATCAAACAAACGTTCGCTCGAATCAAACGTTATATAAAATATAAGACACCCACAAATAAGAAAAGTTTAAAAACTTATATAAATTTGTAAATAAATTTCATTTTGCCACATATGTCAGACCACCAGCACATGCCGATAGAGCAGCATCCGTGGGCTCCCTACATTCCGCAGGATGCACGCATTCTCATAATGGGGACTTTCCCGCCCCAGCCCCACCGGTGGAGCATGAATTTCTACTATCCCAACCGGACCAATGATTTCTGGAGAGTAATGGGTCTTCTATTCTACGGCAATCCGTCGGCACTCTATGTCGAGGGCACGAAAGATTTCGACCTCAACGAAATAAAAGTGCTGCTCAACCGGGAAGGAATCGCACTGAATGACTCCTGCCATAAAATCCGGCGACTTCGCGGCAACGCATCCGATAAATTTCTGGAAGTAGTGGAACCGGTCGATCTTAACGCGTTGCTCCGGGCAATGCCCGGACTGACAGACATTGCCACCACCGGCGAAAAAGCCGCCGGAGTGATAGCGACGCTTACCGGAACCGCAGCTCCCGGTGTAGGAGAATACACCGAGTTCGACTATGGACCGGATAAACGCCGTCTGCGCCATTGGCGCATGCCGTCGACATCGCGAGCCTATCCCCTTCCGCTCGAGCAGAAAGCCGTCGTCTACGCCCGGCTGCTCAAGCCGCGTGAGGCCAACTGATTCCGCAATTCATACAACGATGCCGGCCGATATATTAAATCGCAGGAAAACGGCATTTTCGCGAAATTTGCTTAACTTTGTCGCACCATATCAGGCCGCCCGTCAGAGAGCGGCCGCAACACAGACCCTCTAAGCAAAATTTTGAACCGTTACTTATGACCGACCACCTCATAACGCTGGCGATATCCGACTATTTCAGCGCAAAATTTCTTCTGGAATTCTTCATCGAGAACGCGAGCTACATGCTCGTATTCTGGTTTATGGTAATCGAAAGTTCATTTCTCCCCTTCCCGTCGGAAGTGGTGGTACCACCGGCCGCCTATCTGGCCGTAACGCGCGGCGACATGAATATATTCGCTATCGTTGTAGTGGCAACTGCCGGAGCCGTTGTCGGCGCTCTGATAAACTACGGGCTGTCGGTTTGGCTCGGACGCCCCATAGTATATGCTTTTGCCAACAGCCGCCTGGGGCATGCCTGCCTGATCGACCAAACCAAGGTTGAGAACGCCGAACGCTATTTCTACCGCCACGGAGCCGTCTCGACCTTTATCGGCCGACTGATTCCAGCCGTGCGTCAGCTCATCTCGATTCCCGCAGGCCTGTCGAGGATGAATCTCGGAGTATTTGTGACATTCACCGCTCTTGGAGCAGGCGTATGGAACGCCATTCTGGCCGCGCTGGGCTATTGGCTCGGTAAAACCGTTCCGCTGAGCACCCTCTGGGAGAATGTCGAAAAATACAACCACTATCTCACATTGGGAGGATTCGCGCTTCTGATTCTCTGTCTGGCCTACATCTGCTGGCAGGCCATGAGAAAGCGCTAATATGCCATCAGCAAAAACCTATCCCCCACTTAATCTGAACCATCAAAGAAAAATACCCCATGCTCGTATCCCCCTCAATTCTTGCCGCGGACTTTCTCAATCTAGGCCGCGACATCGAGATGCTAAACACAAGTGATGCCGATATGATCCACTGCGACGTGATGGACGGCGTGTTCGTGCCCAATATATCATTCGGATTCCCGGTAATAGCGCAGGTGGGGAAAATGGCCCGAAAACCGCTCGACGTACATCTGATGATTGTAGAACCGCAAAACTATATCGGAGCCGTGCGCGACGCCGGAGCGGCGATAATGAACGTGCATCAGGAAGCGTGTATCCACCTTGACCGCACCATCCAGGCCATCAGGCAAGCCGGGATGAAAGCGGCAGTGACACTCAATCCGTCGACCCCAGTAGGAATGCTTGAGGACGTAATCGGCGATGTGGATATGGTACTGCTCATGTCGGTGAATCCCGGATTCGGCGGACAGAAATTCATCGGCAATACCATAGAAAAAATCAAACGCCTGCGGGTTCTTATCTCAGCGACCGGCTCCAAAGCCCTGATTGAGGTGGACGGCGGCGTCAATCCCGAGACGGCGCCACAGCTTGCGCTTGCCGGGGCCGACATTCTCGTAGCCGGCAGTTATGTCTTCAAATCGCCGGATCCGCATGCGGCAATCCGCCACCTCAAATCGCTCTGACACCTTACCTGTTTTTGAATAACAGGGCCTGTAGGGCATATAGCGTTAGCCATGATGCAACAGCATTCAGAAAAAAGATTGTATAATCCAAAACAAATTCTTAAATTTGCACCCGCTCAGGCAGAGGGATGCATCCCCCGCCACAGCAAAACCATACAAAACCACTTAATTTATCTAATTTTAGATGGCAACAAAAATCAGACTGCAACGTCATGGTCGCAAAAACTATGCGTTCTATCCTATTGTTATCGCCGATAGCAGGGCACCACGAGATGGTAGATTTATTGAAAGGATAGGTTCTTATAATCCGAACACTAATCCTGCTACAATTACTCTCAACTTCGAGCGGGCTTTGTATTGGGTAAATGTAGGCGCCCAGCCTACCGACACCGTTCGCAGCATCCTTTCCAACGAAGGCGTGCTCCTGATGAAGCATCTTCAGGGCGGTGTGAAAAAAGGTGCATTCGACGAGGCCGAGGCCCAGAAGCGCTTCGACGCCTGGAAAGCTAAAAAGCAGCAGGCAGTCGACAATCTGAAGACCACCATGGCATCGAAGAAAGAACTCGCCGCCAAGGAACGCCTTGAGGCAGAAAAAGCCAAAAACGCTGCCAAGGCAGAGGAAGTGGCTAAAAAGAAAGCTGAAATCGCAGCAGCCAAAGCCGCAGAAGAAGCTGCCGCAGCCGCTCCCGCCGAGGAGGCTGCTACCGAAGAAGCTCCTGCTGAAGCCGCTGAATAATCCTTTCAGCAGGCATAAAGCCGGTTTATCAACTTTTACCCAACGGAGGTACGTCGGACAACCGACATACCTCCGTTGCCATTTTATATGCTTTAGTGAGCCATCTAATATCCTGGCGCGCGATTATCACGCCTATAGAAAGGGGCGAGCACGCTGCAAAGGGTTAACCCGACAACCCTCAGAGAATCGTGTAAAACCGGTCGATACACAATCTGAAATCAAATACGAGAACCTCACGGAATCATGCAAATTACAGACAGGGAGCCCCAACCCGTCTATGATAGATCCACTCCGATGCTATTATAAAAAATTTAGTTACAACAAAATAAATCATAGTTAATTTATATTAATTCGTCAATAACTTTTTCACCTACTATTGTTGTAAGAGTATACCAGAGGGTAAAATTCGGATTTCGTACCTTGAAAATTAGAGAGATAGCAGCAGATAAGCTTCCAAACAGCAATCCGAAATATTTCTCATTTACAAATTTGCACATTCAAATGCAAATAGCAAAAACAAAATCAGATTTTCAAAACAAAACAATGATTTCATTTCACAAATATTTGCATTAGATTCTATTTGCAAATTAACAATAATCGAAAATTTGCAAATAAATTTACGATTCGCAATTACAAATTTTCAAATACAGAAACCACCGATCCAATAATTCCAACCCGAAAACGCAGCAAATTTACAAACATCCATAGCAAATTTCGATATACAACGGAATTTATAAACCCATTATAAGCGGCAGAAATATGCTGTTAACACAGATTAAATCTTAATCTAAACAGCTAAAAATCATACCAAATCCACAAAATATATAAAGCAATTGATTAAAGAAATGGCCTCATAGCGCCAAAACAACACATCCTAAAACATTTAATTAACATTAAATCCAACCAATCAATTAAATACATTTTAAAACAAAAGCCCTACTTTAAAATAAACAACCATTGGTAATTGCAAATTGAGAAACGCATCCTTCGTATTAACAATCGTGAATGAGATTTTATTTACATAATAACATCAGAACTATCAATACTTGCAAACTGATTCCCGAATTTAAATTTGCAGTTTTCATTTTAATTAATTACATTTGCATCACCATTATTTACACCCGAATTTTATAAATTCTCAAATCACAACACATGGATTTTGTAAACAGACTAAAACTGTTCATGGAAAACGGCGACATCTCAATCTCTCAGTTTGCCGATACATGTCGCATACCCCGCCCTACCATGTCGCAGATTCTGAATGGTCGCAATAAAAAAGTGTCAGACGAGCTGATTGCCAAAATCCATGCCGCATATCCTGAGCTTTCCGTGCTGTGGCTGATGTTTGGCGAGGGAACTATGCTGATGCAACCAAATACGCAAATCTCAGAGCCTCAAAATGCACGTACCAGCCCGGATTGGGCTGCGCAACCATCTGAATCACAGCCATCGGCAAAGGCAAACGATGTAGCTCCGGACCTCTTCGCCGACCTGGCAGAAAAATCGGATGATAAGGAAATCCCCTTCATCCCCTCGGAAAGCACCGGAAACGCCTACCCTCAACCATCGGCAGGCGCGAACACCGCATCCGGCACAATGGAAAATAGAAGTGTCTACGTGCACACCCACGAACTGATAAATTTCGACGACAGTACCGACGGCGACCAGGACTGTAACCCGTCGGTAAGAAATAGTATTGCGTACAACAACGGAAACGGCGCCAATCCATCGGCGACATCTTCCAACTCATCCACACCGGCCTCCTCCACCACACAGAACGAACCATACACTACCACAGATGGAGCCGCATCAGCCGACCATACCACCGGAACCAAACGCAACATATCGCTGGCCACAGTAGCCGACAAACGGATTACCAATATCGTGGTATTCTATTCCGACAACTCGTTCCAGTCGTTCTACCCCACATCGTTCTGACGCGATCCTGCGATTATATTACCACTCCACACAAAGGTAATTATCGGAATCAAGGGGGTGAATATTGGAATTGAGGCAATGTTACCTTTCTTACCATAAAATAAGACAAGCATTCCTCTGCATACAACGAAATAGACGTTTACAACAAAAAAGCAGAAGCATCGGCCGTGCATGCGGTGGCCGATGCTTCTGATGTAAAATAACGAGAGTCTGGCTGCGGAATCCCAAATCAGAATGCGGGATTACACGCGTCGGATGCTGGATTACTTGCTGGCAATCGAGCAGGAAACCGACAGACGCAGACGACCTTTGGCACGACGGCGTGCAAGCACCTTGCGGCCATTGGCAGTTGACATTCTTTCACGGAAACCGTGTTTGTTAACTCTCTTACGATTAGAAGGTTGGAACGTTCTTTTCATTGCGCTATGATGATTTTGTTATATTGTTCACAATTCAGAGTGCAAAATTAACACATTTCCCCCACTTTTCCAAATTTCCGCACAGCCCAGCCCCCAAAAAGTCAAAAAGTAATGGAAAACTAAACTGGGAAACTAAATTCATGGCTCTTTGATTGTTGGGATTCACCCCGGGGCAGCCCTGATTCCTAAAGCACCGACGGATGCAACGGGCTGCCTCCCTGCTTTTGGTGTCCAGATGGGATTTCCAGGAATAGTACGGTAAGACGGAATGGAAATGATTACTGACCAGGGCGCGAACGCCGCGAGGCATCAAGTCTGAGCAAAATAAACAGTAGAAAGGTGAATCCCCACAGCGAGGACCCTCCATAGCTGAAGAAAGGCAATGGGATGCCGATTACAGGACAAAGACCGATTACCATACCTATATTGATGCAGAAATGGAATATCAGGTACGACGCCACGCAATAGGCGTAGACACGCGAGAACGTGGTAGGCTGCCGTTCGGCGATGGAAATGACGCGCAGAATAAGCATCAGGAAAAGCAGAATGACGGCAGATGTGCCGATAAAGCCCTCCTCTTCGCCTATAGTGCAGAAAATAAAGTCGGTGTGCTGTTCGGGCACATATTTCAGCTTGGTCTGCGTACCCTTCAGGAATCCCTTCCCGGCCAAGCCGCCCGATCCTATGGCGATTTTACTCTGATTTACATTGTAGCCGTCGTCGCGAGGATCGTTCACATTACCCAGCGCGACGAGAATACGTTTCTGCTGGTGGGGCATCATATGGTCGAACACCATATTGACAGAGAACAGGAATCCCACGGACAATACAGCAGTAGCGACCGTGATAAGCAGGCCGCGCCGCTTCATGCGCAGAAACTCGAAAAGCAGGTAAACCATCGATACTCCGATTACGGAGAAGAAAAACACGTATCCTGGAATCTGCCATCCCCATATGGAAAGCAACGCCTCCACAATCGACGTCGCAGCAAACCATAACAGCACGTTGCGCGCAATCTCAAGATTCTTCACATATACGCCGAGCATCCCCACGACGAGCGCCATCACCATACACATTACCGAAAATTCCCCTGCCGGAATACCCAGAACAAGCGATTCGGAAAACTTGATGGCCACCACAAATATAACCACGGCCACCAAAGCGGCAAACAGCACCAGTCCGCTCATCCCCTCACGATAGAGCACGAAAAACAGCGAGAGATACACCAGCGCAGAGCCCGTCTCCTTCTGCGCGAGAATCAATATGATGGGGGTAAAGATAATCAGCAGAGCACGCATATAATTACGCGGCGACGCATTCAGGCGGAAATTATATCCGCTGAACAGTTTGGCCAGCGCCAGCGCGGTGGCGAATTTGGCGAACTCGGCGGGCTGAAGACTCATCGGACCGAGCACAAGCCATGAACGCGAGCCCTTGATGTCGGGCGCTATGAAAATCGTGACAACGAGCAGACACAGCAGGGCCAGATATATGGGATAGGCATACGTCTCGTACATTCGCGCGTCGATAAGCAGAAGCACCACGCCCAGAACAAACGAGAGGGCTATCCAACGCACCTGCTTGCCGGAAAATTCATCGAATGAAAATATGCTCGCATGGTCGAAATCATAACTTGCGGCGTAGATGGAAAACACCCCTGCCGTGACCAGCAGAAGATACAACACTACAGTGAACCAGTCGACATGACGGAACACCGATTCGACCGAACCCTTTGCCGGGGCTTTTCCGCCGGAAATATAGCCGCTTGACATATCGCTGAATTTCGGATTTAAGAATTAGCTGCATGTATTGACCGGGGACGCGTCAGTGCTTCTTGACACCACTATATATTATAGTATTGGAATTGAGCATGCGCTCCTCGATATATTTGCGTTGAGGCGATATCGCACCCTTAAGATACTTTTCAATGATCAGAGAGCCGATAGGTACGCCGAACGTAGCACCGAAGCCGGCATTCTCCACATAGACGCACACGGCAATCTTCGGGTTGTGATACGGAGCAAAACCTATGAACGCCGAATGGTCGCGTCCGTGGGGATTCTGGGCCGTACCCGTCTTTCCGCATACCTCGATATCCGGAAGATTGGCCAGGCGGCATGTTCCCCCGGTAACTGCCATGCGCATCCCCTCGGCCACATCCTCGAAATAATGCTGACCGATGGTAGGGATGCGTCGCGTACGATACTTCGCATCTATTACCGTATCCTCGATTTCCTTGACGACATGCGGAGTGATAAACCATCCGCGGTTGGCAATCGTGGCGGAAAGGTTAGCAATCTGCAGAGGCGTGGCGAGAATCTCGCCCTGCCCTATCGATACGGAAATAATGGTGTTGGCGCTCCAGCGCCCCTCGCCGTAGATTTTGTTGTAGAACTTGGCATTGGGAATAAATCCGCGCCCTTCCGACGGCAGGTCGATACCGAGAGCGTAACCGTAGCCGAGCGATACAAGATGATTCTTCCACACCTCGAAAGCATCGGCCGAAGTGCCGTATTTCGAACGCTTGTCGACCAGCGCCTTGAAGCCCCAACAGAAATACGCGTTACACGACGTCTGAAGCGCCGGCTTGAGCGCTATGGGCGAGGCGTGGCCGTGGCAGCCCACACGCAGACCGCCGTTGATATAGCCGTGATAACATGGATAGGCCGTGTGCAGATTCACGATATCCTCCTCCAGGAGAATCAGGGCCTGCGATGGCTTGAAAGTCGACCCCGGCGGATAAGCACCCATCAGCGACCGGTCGAACAGCGGCTTCTGAGGGTCGTTGTTGAGCGCGCGGTAGTTCTTGCCGCGCTCGCGGCCTACGAGCGACGACGGACGGTAAGTCGGGCTCGACACCATGGCGAGAATCTCGCCGGTAGCGGGTTCGATAGCCACCACCGCACCGATTTTATTTACCATGAGCGACTCTGCATATTCCTGAAGCTTTATGTCGATACCCAGACGCAGATTGCGCCCCGAAACGGGAGCCACATCTCGTGCACCCTCCTCAAAGCGCCCCCTGATGCGGCCACGCGCATCTCTGATAAGAATTTCCTCCCCTTTTATGCCGCGGAGGAAACGGTCGTAGCTCTTCTCAATACCCAGGTCGCCGCAATAGTCGCCGGGCTGAAAATAAGGATCGCGGTCGATGTCGGCTTCGGAAACCTCGCGGATATTGCCGAGAATATTCGCCGCCACGTCGTAGTTGTACTCGCGCAGGATGCGCTTCTGGATAAAGAAACCCGGATAACGGTAAAGCTTCTCCTGAAGCTTGCCGTAGTCTTTGGCCGAGAGATGGGTGATGAGCGTCTGCGGTGTGTACGACGAATAGCTCCGCGATGCCTTCATCGCCGCCAGGCGCCGGTCGAACTCCTCGCGCGAGATGGTGAGCGTACGGCAGAAATCGGCCGTGTCGAAATCGTGGACGTCGCGCGGAATCATCATCACGTCGTAGGCCGGCTGATTGAACACCACCAGCGAATCGTTGCGGTCATAGACCATACCACGCGAAGGATAGACCGTTTTGCGGAGGAAGGCATTGTTGTCGGCATAGTCCTTGTATCTGTCGTCCTGAATCTGGAGTCCGAAAAGACGAATCAGATAGATGGCTGCAATCACCACAAGGAAACCGCCGACCACATATTTTCTTTTTTCAAGCTGATAGTTTTTTCTCATTCGTCAACAGAGATGGAAAGAGTCGACCGGCCGTTATTTGCGCGACCGGACATTAAAACCGTCGAAAGCGAGAATCACGATAAAAGTAAGCACCGTGGAACCAACGATACGCAGCAGCATGTACCAGAAATCGAAAAAGGAGAATGCCTCCGTTACGAAATAAAACGTGCAGTAGAGAGCCGCCAGTGTAAGGGCATACTTCATGAAAACGCTCCACCCGAGAGTGGGAACCGACGGCTCGGGATTAGGAAGATCGTCGACACGCGGAACATACAGCCGCATTACCGGTGTGCGGCACACCGAAAGCAGAGTGCACGACAGGGCGTTCACACCCTGTGTATTCGAGAAGACGTCGACCGTAAGCCCCAGCAGGAACCCAAGCGTCATCACCCAATTGACGTTCAGGTTGAGAGGCAACCTGATGAGCGAGTATATGAACACCAGAGGCACAGCCACACCGAACAGACAGATATGATTGAACACAATCACCTGGCAGAGCACCAGTATGACCGACAACAGCGCGAATTTCAGAATCTCTTTAGTCATCTAACTAACGCAAAGAATTTTGGAGACTATCGGGCAGCGGTCTCCTTTGGCGGGTACAGATCGGTCTCAGCCTCCCTGATATCGACTATATCCCGGTTGGAGATAATCTTTACTGTCGACAGTGTGGAGAAATCCGTAAGCAGGCGGATTCGCAACGTGTTGAAATTATCGTCGTTGCCGCGCGTCGGCCCGATGATTGTTCCTACGGGAATCCCTTCAGGGAACATCGCTGAATAACCCGAAGTGATGATTGTATCGCCCCTGCGGAACTTCACCTGCTTGGGAAGTTCCTCAAGGATTGCTTCCGTAGGACGTTTGCCATCCCACACCAGGGATCCGAAGGCATCGTTGCCACGCAACTTGCAGGAAAGTCTGAAATTGGGATTCAGAAGAGAAATTACGCGGGCGTGATGCCGGGAGGTGACATTTACCACACCAACCACGCCGTTCTGGTCCATCACTCCCATTTCCGGACCGATTCCGTCGGCCTCACCCTTGTCGATCGTAATGTAATTGTAGGGATTGCGGACACTATTGTTCACAACCGATGCAATCACAAAACCGAAGCGCCCGAGCGAATCGAGCGAGCGGAGCGAATCCTGCAACAGTTGCTGGTGCAGCAGCTTGTTCTGATGCCGGAGGTCGAGTACCTCCTGTTCGAGAGTAGCGGTGCGACGCTGCAGATCTTCGTTGATCGAGCGAAGATTGATATATCCCGTCACGCTGTTGGTGGCGTCGTACACGCCCGACACTACGGCATTGGCCGACGTCAGGTATACATGATGCTGATAGGGATTACCCTGAAACAGCAACACACAACTGATTACTACATAGAACGTGAATACGAACCATGAAGTGTAGCGTATCAGGAAATTCAGAAGATTTCTCACCTGTGGCGACTCCGGTTAACGGATAAGGAAAGAGAAATTCTCGATATTCTTCAGAGCGACGCCGGTACCCTTGGCAACGCAGAGCAGCGGGTCCTCGGCTACGTGGAACTGGATGCCGATTTTATCGGTGAGACGTTTGTCGAGACCGCGAAGAAGCGCTCCGCCGCCGGCAAGCCATATACCGTTACGGACGATGTCGGCATACAATTCGGGAGGCGTCTGCTCAAGAGCGCTCAGGATAGCCGTCTCAATCTTTGTAACCGACTTCTCGATACAATGCGAAATCTCCTGATATGAGACGGGAATCTCCATTGGGAGCGCCGTCATATGGTTCGGGCCGTGAACCACATAATCCTCCGGCGGATTCTCGAGTTCGGTCAGCGCCGAGCCGACATTCATCTTGATAAGTTCGGCGGTACGCTCGCCGACCTTCACATTGTGGGCACGCTTCATATGTCCCTGGATATCCTCCGTAAGGTCGTCGCCTGCAATCTGAATCGAACGGTTGCTTACGATACCTCCAAGCGAAATCACGGCGATTTCTGTGGTACCGCCGCCTATGTCGACAATCATGTTGCCCTCGGGCGCCTCAACGTCGAGACCGATACCGAGAGCTGCTGCCATCGGTTCGAAAAGCATGTAGACATCGCGGCCGCCGGCGTGTTCGCTCGAGTCGCGCACCGCACGGATTTCAACCTCGGTGGAACCGGAAGGGATGCCGACCACCATGCGGAGCGAGGGAGAAAACCAGTTGCTCTTCGAACTTGCCTTCTTTATCAGACCGCGGATCATCAGTTCGGCGGCATTGAAGTCGGCGATCACACCCTGACGGAGCGGACGAACCGTGCGGATACCCTCCGGTTCGCGCCCACGCATCAGCTGGGCTTCCTTGCCCACGGCGATAACGCGGTCGTTGCGGTCGAGCGCCACGATGGAAGGCTCGTCGATCACAATTTTATCATTGTGTACTATAATGGTATTGGCAGTGCCAAGATCGATGGCAATTTCTTTTGTGAGAGAAAACAATCTCATTTTTTTCGAGAATAGATAAGAGGTATGAGGTGTGGCGGCAATGACACCGGAGCGCCCCGGCCGCCGAAAATTAATGCTTGAAATGGCGGAAACCGGTCATGACCATCGCCACGCCGTTTTCATCGCAATACTTGATTGACTCGTTGTCGCGAATCGAGCCACCGGGCTGGATTACGGCATCGACACCCGCATTGTGGGCAATCTCCACGCAATCCGCGAAGGGGAAGAATGCATCCGAGGCCATAACCGCCCCCTTCAGATCAAATCCGAACGTATGAGCCTTGTCGATGGCCTGACGCAGAGCGTCGACACGCGACGTCTGGCCTACACCGGCCGCACAGAGCTGCTTGTTTTTAGCAAGCACGATGGCATTGCTCTTGCAATGCTTCACAAGCTTGTTGGCGAACAGCAGGTCGTCGACCAGCGAAGCGTCGACGGGTTTGACCGTGACGGTGCGCAGATCGTCGGGCGACTCGACCTTGAGGTCGCGTTCCTGCACCAGGGCGCCGTTGAGCACCGAGCGGAACTGACGCGTGGTGGAGAGTTTCTCTTTCTGGCGCAGGATGATACGGTTTTTCTTCTGACAGAGGATACCCAGCGCCTCGGGTTCGTAGGCCGGCGCAATAATCACCTCGAAGAAAATCTTATTGATTTCCTCGGCCGTAGCACCGTCGATAACGCCGTTCGTCACAAGCACGCCTCCGAATGCCGATACCGGATCGCCGGCGAGCGCGTCTTTCCACGCCTCGGCTACAGTAGGCCGGGAAGCCACACCACAGGCGTTGTTGTGCTTGAGAATGGCGAACGTCGTCTCGGAGAACTCGCCGATAAGCGATACGGCGGCGTCGATGTCCAGAAGATTGTTATATGAAATCTCCTTGCCGTGAAGCTGTTCGAAAAGATGGTCGAGACGACCGAAGAAATAGCCTTTTTGATGAGGATTCTCACCGTAGCGCATCGTTTTTTCACCGTCGATGGCGATACGTAGCCCCGAAGGGTGCTCGCAGGTGGAATCGAAGTAGGTAAAGATGGCGCTGTCGTAGGCCGACGAAACGCCGAAAGCCTCCTTGGCGAGAAAACGACGTTCGGCAAGCGTGGTAGCAGCCCAGTTGCGCTTCAAAGCCTCGCGAAGGTAGGCATACTGATTTTTGGAGGCCACTATGGCCACATCGTTGAAATTCTTGGCGGCAGCACGGATAAGGGAGATACCGCCTATATCTATTTTTTCAATAATATCTGCCTCCGGTGCACCCGATGCCACGGTAGCCTCAAAAGGATAAAGATCGACAATCACGAGGTCAATCGAGGGAATTTCATATTCCTTGATCTGGGCCGCGTCGCCTTCATTGTCGCGACGGTTCAGGATACCGCCGAACACTTTGGGGTGAAGCGTCTTTACACGGCCTCCCAGAATCGAGGGATAGCCTGTAAGGTCTTCCACGGCGTCGCACTCATAGCCGAGGCTTTCGATAAACGAGCGCGTTCCGCCCGTAGAGAGGAAACGAACGCCATCGGCATTAAGAAGACGGAGGATTTCTTCAAGACCATCTTTGTAAAAAACCGAAATCAGCGCGGTTTTTATTTTTTTCATTTCATCCATTTCGGAAAGGGTGAAAAAATATTTATTAATCAATCATTTAATTGGAAACGTCGGAGCATCGGGATAATTCAGCGGAACCCGGAACATGTCAGGCCACGCCACTTTTTCCTTATCGAAGTGCAAATTTAAGAATTAATTCGCGGAATAGTGTCACCGCCACGCATTAAATAAATAAATTTTTCCGAAATATTTTTCATTTAACTTTCAAGAGCATTTTTCTGAAAAGAAAGGACCGAAAAAAAGCGTCGGATAGCCGATGGAAATCTTCAGACACCGTGAACCGTCCTGGCAGCGAACCAAGCAGATATGAGAGTCGTTATTAATGTAGTTATCTTAACAAATTATAAGACTATGAAAACAGGGATATTTTATGGTTCGGCTACCGGTACTACTGCACATATTGCCGAAAAAATAGGGAAACTTCTGAATGTAGACAGCGCCGACATACACGACGTCGCCAATACCGTCCCTTCGGAAGTAGGCAAATACGATGTGCTTATAATGGGATCAAGCACGTGGGGCGACGGCGAACTCGAAGACGACTGGTACGACTTTATTGCTGGCGTCGAGGTGCTCGACCTCAAAGGGAAGAAAGTGGCCCTCTTCGGCTGCGGCGACGAAAGCATGACCGACACCTTCTGCAACGCCGTAGGCGAACTTCACGACCGACTTGAACCTACGGGCTGCATATTTATCGCGCCTTACGACACAATCGGCTATACATTCGAGAAATCCAAAGCCAAACCCGGCGATGCTCTCGAAGCCTACGGACTGCTGCTCGACGAGGTCAACCATCCCGAACTGACCGCTCCGCGCCTGGCCGGCTGGACTACCATTGTAAGGGAAAGCGCATCCTGAGGCGAACCACCGCTCGCAGGCACATTCCCGCAACAATACCCGCGTATCCGCGCCGAATCCCGGCAGAATCCATATCGAAGCCGAAAATTGCAGCAACATTTTTTTGCACGAGTTGTAAAGAATAGCTAACTTTGCATAAACTGAAAAGCCGAGAAATGGATACGTTGTCAATGCATGTGGAATTTCTGCTTCGGGACCGCGACTGCGTCGTGCTCCCCGGATTTGGTGCATTCATATGCGACAACCGTCCGGCTGCTTTCGATTGCGACGGTGAGACTCTCCTCCCCCCGGGACGCCGGCTGGCATTCAATCCGCTAATCAACCGAAACGACGGACTTCTGGCCACTTCAATCGCGCGACGGGAATCGATTCCGTTTGAGGCCGCAAGCAAAAAGGTTGCCGAACGCATAGCCCATCTGCGCGGAGAATTGCAGCGTGAACAGCAGATGCAATTCGGCAGGCTCGGCCAGTTCATGCTCAACCCCGAAGGGATGACGGCTTTCGTTCCGACCGAACTCGCAGGAATCAACGGAGCCTACTTCGGACTGAAGCCAATAGAACTCAAGCCCCTGCAGGAAGCTGAAAAAACGGCAAAAACCGAGGCGGCCACCGAGGCAAACCTGCGCGGCGACCATCGCCGGCGTTGGCGCGCGGTTCGTGCCTACGCATCGGGCATCGCCGCTGCATTGGCCGTTGCCGTCACTATCGGGATGTTCCTGCTTAATCCCGTACGGATAAGCACGCCTACCACCGAGGCTTCGCTCGCACCGGGCATTGAGCGTACCGAGCCACAAAAAGCCAAACTCGCGGCTTCTGCGCCCGTTGCAACTCCTGTGAAAACCGCTTCTGCCGGGGTTATGGAGCCCACAAAAGCTATAGAACCTGCGAAAGCCATTGAAGAGCAGCCCAAAGCGGTTGAGCCCGCTACGACAAATGTATTGCAGGAAACGAAACCCGCTTCGGCCCGCTTCAACGCCGACGACAGCTACTGCGTGATTGTAGCCTCGTTTGCCACACGCTCGCAGGCCGAAACCTATATGGCCGAACACTCAGGCAAACAACTTGGCGTAATCGAGAAAGACAGCCGTTTCCGCGTATATGCCGCCACGGGTTCGAGCTATGAGCAGGCCAACTCCCAGAAAAAATTTATCGGCAACGCCGACGCATGGGTATGCCGCCGTTGAGGCAGACATTTTGCCGATGGTCGCGCATCCGGGCGGAAATTATTTCCAAATACAATCAAAAATATGGAAAACCTGCACGACCTCCTTATTAACCGGAGAAGCATACGAAAATATACCGACGAGCCGGTCGATCCCGACCACGTTCGTCTCATTCTCGAAGCCGCACTGATGGCACCCACCTCGAAAAATGCCCGCAGCTGGCAATTCGTGGTGGTAGAAGACAAAGACACCCTGCAGGCACTCGGTCAATGCAAACCCAGCTATGCCACGTCGATAGCCAATGCTCCGCTGGCAGTAGTAGTATGTGCCGACATGACCAAATCCGAAGCCTGGATTGAAGACGCATCGGTGGCGGCCTCGTTCATGATGCTCCAGGCTGCCGACCTCGGGCTGGGAAGCTGTTGGGTGGAAGTCCGCGACCGCTATCGCGAGGACGGCGAGCCCTCGGAGGAGTATGTTCGCTCCCTGCTCGGAATCCCCGAAGAAAACTCGGTGGTCTGCATCCTCTCCATCGGACATAAGGACGAACAGCGCCGCCCCATCGATACGGCCAAACTGCTTTGGGAGAAAGTGCACATCGACAGATGGAAGAAATAGCCCGACACGCAAACCGGCCGACAGTAGCAATAGTCGGGGCCGGGAACGTCGCAACACACCTGGCAACGGCACTTGCCAAATCAGCCGATGTGGTGCAGATTGTCAGCCGTCACGACGACACCGCCCGACAGCTGGCCGAACATATCGGGCCACGGTGCTCCCACAGCGGAAATATTGACGACCTTACGGCCGAAGCCGATTTCTATATAATCGCGGCTCACGACGACGCGATTGCCGAAATCGCAGAATCAACGCCCGACCATCCCGGCATCTGGGCTCACACGTCCGGCAGCGTAAGCGCCGAAGTGTTCAGCGGGAAGAAAAGCCGCTTCGGAGTGTTCTATCCACTTCAGACCTTCAGTAGAGAACTGGAAGTGGATGTAAGGAAGATTCCATTTTTCATCGAAGGAAACTCGGACGAAAGCGCGCTCGCACTGCGAGCACTCGCGCTTCGCATAGCCGACAACGTAATGAACGCCGACAGCGAACGCCGGCGACTGCTGCACGTTGCGGCAGTCTTCGCCTGCAATTTCGCCAACCTGATGTGGATGGAAGCCGACACATTGCTTCGACGCGACGGCCTCGACATACGTTTCCTTATGCCACTCATTGAAACATCCCTCAACAAGCTCCATAGGCTTCCCCCTCGCGAGGCTATGACGGGGCCGGCACGACGTGGCGACGCAGAAGTAATCCAGCGCCATGAAACAATGCTCGGCGGACGCACCAGAGAGATTTACAGTCTGCTCTCCGACACGATACTGGAGACATACCACTCGCCTCTCGCCGCCACATCAGCCGCCGCGGCAGCACCCGTCCTGACCTCCACATCCGTCACACCCGAAACATCTGTCACATCCGAAGATAACAAACAATGAGCAAGACAGCATTCAACCTCAGCAGAATCAGAGGAATCGCCTTCGACGTCGACGGCGTCCTGTCGCCCTCGGCTGTGCCTCTGGGCGACGACGGCGTTCCGCGCCGCTTAGCCAACACCAAAGACGGCTTCGCCCTGCGAGAGGCGACTCGCAAAGGAATGAAAATAGCTATAATCAGTGGCGCGGTGGCGCCCGGACTGCGCGAACGGTTTGCAATGCTCGGCATCGACGACGTCTACCTCGGTGCAGGCAAAAAGATTGACGTATTCAAATCCTGGATGGCCGAGCGCGGGCTGAAGCCCGAAGAGACGGCATTCGCAGGCGACGACGTGCCCGACTGCACCTCCATGCGGTTGGCAGGACTGGGCGTAGCTCCGGCCGATGCTTCGGTCGACGCAATGGAAGCCGCCGACTACATTTCGCCGGTGGCTGGAGGATGCGGCGTGGCCCGCGACATTATCGAGCAGATTTTACGCTCGCGCGGCGAATGGCCCTCCGACGCCTCGGCCAACGGATGAAGTCGGCGCCCATACAATAATATCTATTACCGGAATATCTATTTACCGAACGATGGAAAAACTTCTTGACGGGCTTCGGCTCGTGCTGGCAAGCGCCTCGCCACGCAGACGCGAGCTTCTATTACAGATAGGCGCACAAGTGCGCATTGCCTCCACCAAAGAGGTAGACGAAAGCTATCCGGGAAATATTGCCCCCGAGGATGTCGCTCCCTACATTTCAGCAAAGAAAGCTCATGCCTATGCCGACTCAATAGAATCGGGCGAGACGCTCATCACCGCAGATACGGTAGTGATTTGCGAAGGTTACGTACTCGGCAAACCGCACAATGAGCACGAGGCCGTAGAAATGCTCCGCCAGCTGAGCGGACGCACCCACTCGGTAGTTACGGGCGTCACCATAATGAACGGCGAACGATGCCGCACCTTCGGCGTAACCACCGAAGTAGACTTTGCCCCTCTTAGCGACAGCGAAATACGTTATTACGTGGAAAAATACCGTCCGCTCGACAAAGCCGGAGCCTATGGCATCCAGGAGTGGATCGGCTATATCGGCATTACGGGCATCCGTGGCGACTATTACAACGTGATGGGGCTCCCGCTACAGCGTCTATACACCGAACTGAAGGAACTGCATTCCTAAGCATCGCTGCCAGACGCCTTAGGCACAAGCAATGCGCCAAGTTCCCACACGGCGTAGACGGGGATAAAGACTGCCATCAGCGTAAACGGATCGCCCGTAGGAGTGACTAAAGCGGCAAGAATGAGCAGCACGACAACGGCATGGCGTCGGTAGCGGTTGAAAAACCGACGCGATAGCAGCCCTATCTTTCCCAACATCCATGCCAGCAACGGGAGTTCAAACAGCAGTCCCATCACGAGAATGAGGGTAAAGAACATATCGATGTAGCTCGAAATAGAAATGATATTGGGTATTGCCTCCGACAGCTGATAATCGGCAAGGAAACGTACGGTGAGCGGAAATACAAGCAGGTATCCGATAGCAACGCCTATACAGAACATCACGAAGCCCATGGCAAAGGCCATGGCCCCCCGCCGCCTCTCCACCGGATACAGAGCCGGGCGCACGAACCCCCATAGCAGAAAAAGAATGACCGGCAATGCGGCCACAAACGCCAGCCAGCAGGCCGACGACATATGGATGAAAAACTGCGATGCCAGTTCGGTATTGATAAGGTCTACATGAAATCCTTCGGACGACACCATGCCCATCTCCGGCCATAAGGCCGCGATACGATCGAGCACCAGATAAGACGGAAAATCACCACGGCACGGCCATAGAATCAGCCCATGGAAAATATCCGGCATCCATATGAAAAAACATACGGCGAATACCAGCCAAACGGCAATCGCACGCCAAAGCACACCTCGAAGCACATCGAGGTGTTGCCAGAACGACATTGAATCAGTGTTTCGGGGCTTCGTCGGATTTGCCATCATCGGAAGAATCGGACTTGCCGTTGATTTCGTCGGACATATCGTTTAGTCCCTCCTTGAATCCGCGGATTCCCTTGCCGACGCCACGCATCAGTTCTGGAATCTTCTTGCCGCCGAACAGCAGAAGAATCACCACGGCGATGATAATGATTTCCCAGCCGCGAAGTCCGCCCAGGAAATGGAGAATGAGAAGATTGGTCATAACCTGATAAATTTAATCAATAAGTAACTGTTCAAAATTATTTTATGTTTTCCCGATCTGATTATTTCAACATTTCCGCGGTAAAATTTTCGAATCTTTTCCTCTCTTCATCAGTGGTGTAGACATCTACACTCCTTCTTCATCGAGAAAAATCTCCTGATAATTTTCCTCCCGGAAATATTAAAACAATTTCGACCAGTTACTTACAATAATCTGATAACGAACCAAAAAGGCAGTGGAATTCCCTTGGGAATGAGCCACCGCCTTTTTTAGCCGAAAATATCGTTGGGAGTCAAGGACCGAATTTAGATCAGGCCTTCACGCGCTCCAGATAGTTGCCGTTGCGGGTATCGACACGCACCTTGTCGCCGATATTGCAGAAGAGAGGCACGCGGATTTCAGCGCCGGTCTCCACGGTAGCGGGCTTGAGCGTGTTGGTGGCGGTGTCGCCCTTGATGCCGGGTTCGGTGTAGGTGATTTCAAGCACCACGTTGGCGGGAAGCTCGCAGGTGAGAATCGTGTCGGAAGCGGCGTGAACCATAGCCTCGACGATATCGCCCTCCTTGAGGAACTGTACGCCTTCGATGCTTTCGCCGGGAAGAGCCATCTGCTCGAACGTCTCGGTGTGCATGAAGTTGTAGCCCATATCGTCTTTATAGAGATACTGATAGGGACGGCGCTCGATGCGGACTTCATTGACTTTCACGCCGGAGTTCCAGGTCTTGTCGAGGATACGGCCGGTTTTTACGTTGCGAAGCTTTGTGCGTACGAAAGCCGGACCCTTACCGGGCTTAACGTGAAGGAATTCCACGATGAAGAAATAGTTGCCGTCGATGTCGAGGCACATGCCGTTCTTGAAATCAGCTGTTGTTGCCATAAAAAATTCTGGATTGTAATATCTTGTATTATTGTTTTGAAATTCAAACGATAAGGCGCGCCGGCACACGCCCGCGCAAATTGCGATGCAAAATTACCAAAAAACGCCTTAACCTGCAAATCTCCACCTAATTATTTCCGGCTATTTCATAGACACAACTTTTTCGAATTATTTTACTGTCCCGTTCTAATTGGTTTCGACCCGATATCTACTGTCAAACGGGTGGAATTATTTTGAACGGTTCTTATCTCACACATCGAATTAAGGAAAATTAGAGGATGGAAGGGCGAAAGCGAGGCAAGAGATAACCCGAATATCAAACTATTATTGTAAATTTGCAGATTGAAAAAGAAGATATGCACACCACGCCAATAAATTCAGAGTCAATCGAGGCATTGAAACGGATTCTGAGCACCGCCCACACGGCAGTGCTCACATGCCATATATCGCCCGACGGCGACGCCATGGGTTCAACCCTGGGATTTTGCCGCGTGCTTCGCAACAAGGGGTTCAACGCCCGCGTGGCTACGCCCGACACACCGCCGAAGCACCTCTCCTTTCTTCCGGGCGCGGAGCATGTGGTAAGCTATTCGCGCAATCCTGCGTATGTATCCCAGCTGATCACCACCGCCGATGTGGTTTTCTCGCTCGACTACAACGAACTTAAACGTGTCGACCAGATGGCAGGAGCAATCGCCGCGGCCCCCGGAGCGAAGGTGATGATCGACCACCACCTACATCCGGCCGATTATCCCGAGGTGGTTATTTCCCGCCCGGAGGAGTCGTCGACTTCAATACTCATATATAAGGTACTCGACGCACTCGGATGGTTCGACGCACTCGATACTGAGGCAGCCGAATGCCTCTACACGGGCATGATGACCGATACGGGCAATTTCTCGTACAACTCCAATAATCCGGAAATCTACACCGTGGTAGCCGACCTGATGCGTCGCGGCATCGACAAAGACGCCATCTACCGCAAGGTATACTATTCGGCAACGGCCGACCGGCTGCGCCTCAACGGCTATGCCCTGTCGGAGAAGATGACCGTTTTCCCCGACCACCGGGCGGCTCTGATTACACTCACCCGCGAGGAACTGAACCGCTACCATTATCAGAAAGGAGATACGGAGGACCTCGTGAACCGTCCGCTCACGATTGCCGACGTCACCTATTCGGTTTTTCTTCGCGAGGAGTCGGACTACATCAAGGTCTCGACCCGCAGCAAGGGCGATTTCCCGGTCAACAGGCTCTGCAAGGAGTATTTCAACGGCGGAGGCCACCTGAACGCCGCCGGCGGAGAATTCTACGGCACCCTTGAGGAAGCCGTCGCGACAATCGAACGCGCAATGACTGAATTCGACCGATTTCTTCCTCAATGAGACAGGTGCACACCCTACATGCAAGACAATACAGAATCAAACATCACACCATATCCACTACCCCACCGATGAACCTCAACCTCAAGATACTGGGCGCCACGGCCCTACTGACCGCTGGAATTCTATTCTCCGGCTGCAACGACAGCAAAAGCTACGCCGAGCTCCTCACCGAGGAGAACCAGGCCATCAACGCCTATCTTCTGAACCAGAAAGTCGAGACGACCCTCCCCGACGACGGAAATTTCCTGACCGGAGAAGACGCGCCTTTCTATAAACTCGACGAGGAAGGGAACGTATACATGAAAGTAATCGACGCCGGCAAACCGGAATGGATGGCCGAATCCGACGAGCTGGTTTACTTCCGCTTCACCCGCTGGTCGCTTCTGAGCTACAACCCCTATACAAACGAACACATCGACGGCTGGGGCAACTCCGACGACCTCGGTCTGGGGTCGGCTTCGTTCCGTTTCGGCAACTACACGCTCAGCAGCAGCTCGGCGTGGGGGTCGGGCCTACAGATGCCGCTCAACTACATCGGCCTTGAGAGCGAATGCTATCTTATTGTAAAATCGCAGTACGGGCTCACGTCGGAGATTTCCAACGTGACGCCCTTCCTCTATCATATCCGGTACTTCAAGCGCGGCGCAACCGGAGCCGACGACGAAACATCCGCAGGCACCACCACCGCCCAGTAACCTTACCCACCACACTGCAACCTGACCAATCAATCCACAACGAAATATTCGAATGTCGCTTATAAAATCAATTTCAGGAATCCGCGGCACCATCGGCGGCCGCGCCGGCGAGGGCCTCAGCGCTCTCGACGTGGTTAAATTCACTTCGGCCTATGCCGCTTTCATTCGCAAAAATACCACACGCACATCCAATCTCATAGTGGTCGGTCGCGACGCACGCGTGTCAGGCCCGATTGTCAGCGGACTTGTTTGTCCCACGCTCCGCGCCATGGGATTCGATGTCGTAAACATCGGACTGGCCTCCACCCCCACCACCGAGGTGGCCGTAGCCTCGCTACAGGCATGCGGCGGTATCATCATAACCGCCTCGCACAACCCGGCGCAATGGAATGCCCTCAAGCTCCTGAACCAAGACGGTGAATTTCTCAACGACGCTCAGGGCAAACAGGTGCTCGCCCTGGCGGCTGCCGACGATTACGAATACGCCGACATCGCCGACATCGGTGCAGAGATGACCGACAACACATGGAATCTCCGCCACATCCGTCAGGTGCTCGACCTTGCTCTGGTTGACCGCGACGCCATAGCCCGCGCCAACTTCACCGTGGCCGTCGACGCCGTCAACTCCGTAGGCGGCGTGGTGATTCCTCAGCTTCTGCGTGCCCTGGGAGTGAAAAACATCGTGGAACTCAACTGCGAGCCTACCGGCAAATTCGCCCATACACCGGAACCGATTCCCCAGAACCTCACACAGATTTCCGACCTGATGAAGAAAGGCGGAATCGACGTAGGATTCGTTGTCGACCCCGACGTAGACCGTCTGGCAATCGTGATGGAAAACGGTGAGATGTTCGTCGAGGAATATACCCTCGTAGCCGTAGCCGACTATGTGCTTGGCCATACACCCGGCGCCACTGTGTCGAATCTCAGCAGCTCGCGCGCGCTGGGCGACGTGACACGCGCCCACGGATGCGAATATCATGCGTCGGCTGTCGGCGAAGTAAATGTAGTCACCAAGATGAAAGAAGTCGGCGCCGTAATCGGCGGCGAGGGAAACGGCGGAGTGATATATCCGGCAGCACACTATGGCCGCGACGCTCTTGTAGGCGTAGCCCTCTTCCTCTCGCTCCTGGCCAAATCGGGCAAGAAAGTAAGCGCACTGAAAGCCGGCTATCCTCCATATCAGATTGCCAAGAACAAAATGGAGCTGACACCAGAAATAAACATAGACACCGTGCTGGCCAAACTGAAGGACACCTATGCCGGCGAACGCATCACCGACATCGACGGCGTGAAAATCGACTTCAAGGATTCGTGGGTTCACCTGCGCAAATCCAACACCGAGCCGATAATCCGCATTTATGCTGAAGCGGCTACAATGGAGAAGGCCGAAGCCCTCGCGGAAGCCGTGAAGCAACAGCTGATTGAGGCATGCTGAAACCGTAACCGGGGCTTAACTCCCTGGTTCCACCCTCCCTACACCTTCTCTCCACCATTATCCATCTACCGTAACGAAATGACAAATTCCCTCAAATGCATGGCTGCCCTTGCGGCAGCCTGCGTTGTATACATATCGGCAGCCCGGGCTCAGGAGTCGGCAATGGCGTTGCCGAGAGTATCCGTGGCATGCGTCCGCGAGGAACCTCGCCATTCCGGCGAACTGGGCACCCAGGTCGTAATGGGTACACCCGTGAAAATCACCGGACGACACGGAGAATGGATGGCCGTCGAGACTCCGGAAGGATATCATGGCTACATAATCGCCAACTCACTTCAACCGCTTACCGCCAATGAGTTCGACCTCTGGAAGCAGTCGAAGCGAGTTGCCGTCAGCACTACCGACCAGACTTATATCTTCTCCCGCAGAGATGACGACCCTACGCTTAGGGTGAGTGATGTGGTAAACGGAAGCATTATCCAGACAGACTGCACCACAGAAACGGCCGACTCGCTGTTCACTCCCGTACGACTTCCCGACGGGCGCCATGGATATATACGCACATGCGATGTGATGCCGCTTCAATATTGGGCCGACCGGAAATGGAGCGCTGAAGGTGCCATCGCCTTCGCCACCGCTATGACGGGCACACCCTACCTGTGGGGTGGCACGACATCGAAGAGCGCCGACTGCTCGGGTATGACTAAAGCCGCTTTCCTCTCCCAGGGGGTTATACTGCCACGCAATGCATCCCAACAGGCTCTCGTCGGCACAGCCGTGGATTTCAGCGATCTCAGTAATCTCATACCGGGCGACCTACTGTTTTTCGGCAATCGCGCCACCAAAAAAGTCAACCACGTAGGGATGTATATCGGCCACGGAAAATTCATCCACGATTCCGGACGGGTGAAGATCAACTCACTCATAAAAGGAGATTCCGACTACACACCCCTCGCCCTGCTCGGCGCCCGTCGCCTTGATTCTGCGACACTACAGCGACTCGCTCTAAAAAATCATCCATGGTATTTCTAAACCAGACATAGGAATCTGACGTCAGAATAACCGGCCGATCATAAATAACTGTTCACAATTATTTTATAAAACTATAGTCTATTTTTCTTAATTTTGTAGACTGAAGGAATTACCTACATCCACGATAATCCCTCCACAACCACAATATCACACATCCCACGACAATGCCTCAGATGAACCACGATAATTTCAACGACCCGGACCGGCTTCTCGACCCCGACCAACTGCATGCCGACCGCGCACGTCAACCGCGCCAACGACGTAAGCCGGACGAAGACACCCGCGGGCGCCGTCAGGAGTCCGGCAAACCTACCGGCAACACCCTTAAGGAAAGCCGGGAGCCCCGCCAGCGAAAACCGCTGCGCCAATGGGGCATAGTACGGTTCTTCACCGACAGCCGCCTATTGGCCGTGGTCGGGGTGGCACTGATGCTTGCCGCAGTATATATAACGGTTGCTGTCATCGGATTTGCGAGATCCGGAAGCGCCGACGCCAGCGTCGCGACCACGATGACAGTCTCGACAATAGCCGACAACAACGTTGCGGTCGAAAATCCCGCCGGCCCTGTGGGAGCCAAAATCTCGCATTCCATGATTGTCGGCGGCCTCGGGCTCGGGTCGCTCGCCATAATCGTGTATCTTTGTCTGATGGGGCTCAGCCTGATGGGATTCCGGCGCACGCGCTTCTGGTCAACGACATTCAAGACACTGCTTGTAGCGATTACCGCCTCGATTATTCTCGGGCTCATATCCTTATGGATGGGCTGGGAACTTAATCTCGGCGGATACCACGGCCACTACATGAATATCCTTATTGTGAAATACCTCGACTGGGTGGGAGCCATCCTTATCAGCGTACTTCTTGCAGTCGCCACTTTCTATGTCTACATCAACGACCTTGTAGCCGTAGCCAACCGATACAAAGCTCTGAGGCGTGCACGCCGCGACAAGGCAGAGCAGCAGCGGCTCCAACGCGAAGCCGACCGCGAACGCGTTCGCCAGGCTATGCTCGACGCCGACTCGTCGGACGACGGACTCGCCCGCCCCTCACACGAAGAATCCACTGTCGAGGAGTCCGAACCACGGACTCTCTCCATGGGATTCGACGATCCGTTTGCCAGCACCGACTCGCCGGAGCCCGACGACGTATTCTCGACAACCGCCGGTGATACCCCGGAAATCCCCACACCTTCCGATGAGCTGCCTGTGGAAACGCCAACCGAGCAAACTCCCCCGGCTCCGGAAGCCACAACCGAAAGCGAGCCGGACAAGCCGGAAGGTCCGAGCCTGGAGGTCGAGACAAATACCATCGAGGCAGCCGCCCATCATGGCGTCGACGAGAAGTTCGATCCGACCGCCGAACTCTCGCGCTACGTGATGCCCGGCCTCGACCTGCTTAAGGACGTACCTATGAAGTCCAACAGCGTGGACCGGGAGGAGCAGGAGGAGAACAAAGAGCGCATCACCACAACCCTCAACCACTATGGCATATCAATCAGCCATATACACGCTACCGTCGGCCCGACCGTAACGCTCTACGAAATCATCCCGGCCGAAGGAACGCGCATCGCAAAAATAAAACGCCTGGAAGATGACATCGCGATGAGCCTGTCGGCTCTCGGCATCCGAATCATTGCCCCCATACCTGGCAAAGGCACCATCGGCATCGAGGTGCCTAACAAAGACCCGCAGACAGTATCAATCCGCTCCATCCTCGGCTCGAAGAAATTCCAGGAGTGCAAATACGAGCTGCCGATGGCCATGGGCGCCACCATATCCAACGATGTATATATAGCCGACCTCTGCAAGATGCCCCACCTGCTTGTGGCCGGTGCAACTGGCATGGGCAAATCGGTGGGACTCAATACAATCATCGCATCGCTGCTCTACAAAAAGCATCCCGCCGAACTGAAATTCGTGCTTGTTGACCCGAAGATGGTGGAATTCAGCCTCTACAGCGTGCTCGAACGCCATTATCTGGCGAAATTGCCCGACGAGGAGGAGGCCGTCGTAACATCGATGGACAAAGTGCTTGCCACACTCAATTCGCTCTGCGTGGAGATGGACCAGCGCTATATGCTTCTGCGCGACGCCAATGTACGCAGCATTCTGGAATACAACCAGCGGTTTATCGAAAAACGACTCAATCCCGAAAAAGGCCACCGCTACCTCCCCTATATCGTGATGATAGTCGACGAGTTCGCCGACCTCATAATGACAGCCGGCAAGGAGGTGGAAAAACCCATAGCACGTATCGCACAGAAAGCACGCGCCGTAGGGATGCATATGATTATAGCCACACAGCGTCCGTCGACCAACGTGATTACCGGTCTGATCAAGGCCAACTTCCCGGGCCGCATCGCGTTCCGCGTCAGCCAGATGGTGGATTCCAAGACCATCCTCGACCGCACGGGAGCCAACCAGCTGATAGGCCGCGGCGACATGCTGTTCAGCCACAACGGATCGATGGACCGCGTGCAGTGCGCTTTCATCGATACACCCGAAGTACAGGCAATCTGCGACCATATCGACCGTCAGGCCGGATTCGAACATGCCTATTACCTGCCGGAGCCTCAGCTTGACACAGAGGGAGGCGGACCTGTAGGCGCCCTTACAGACCGCGACCCGCTATTCGAAGAGGCAGCCGAAATCGTAGTGAAAACTGGACTTGCCTCCACATCTTCGCTCCAGCGGCGCTATTCAATCGGCTACAACCGCGCAGGAAAGATTATGGACCAGCTCGAAGCCGCCGGAATCGTAGGTCCCGCCCATGGAGGCAAACCTCGCGACGTGCTTATTGACGTGACCCAACTCGAGCCCCTTCTGCGCACACTCGACTGACAAACCATCGCAATTAAAGGATTGTTAAAAGATAAATGAAACTCCGAAAAATAAAACTATCGGTCCTTTTTCTGACGCTGGCCGCCACACTGAATTTCACTGCGGCGGCAGCAACGCCCACGGCCTCCGAGATACTTGCCAAAGCCATCGCAGCACTGAAAGCCGCACCCGGCATCGACGCGCAGTTTACGGCATCGACTCAGGGCTCACATGCAAAAGGGAGCATTCAGATTGGCGGCAACTGCTTCCGCCTCACCACCAACGAGATGTCGGTATGGTTCGACGGCCGCACGCAGTGGGCCTACTCGCCTGCGATGGGCGAAGTCAACATTTCCGAACCGTCGCTGGCCGAACTCGGTCAGATCAATCCGTTTGCCGTTGTCGACGGACTACAGAAAGGATATAAGGCCCGTCGGCTGAAAGCGCCCTCCGGTCTCGACAAACTTGAGCTTACTCCCGCCGACAAAAAGCGCGCGGCCTATGCTAAAGTTGTCCTCACGCTCAACGCCTCGACCTCGATGCCGGCCCACATCTCCGTGACAGCTTCCGACGGCACGCGCGCCGACATCGCCATCAGTTCGCTGAAAAAGACGGCGCAACGGCCGCGATCGTTTTTCACTTTCAATCCCAAATCGCATCCGGGAGTCGAAATCGTCGACCTGAGGTAGCGCGAAAAATCCAAGAATCAGAAATCAACCACACAGACAACAGACATACAACCATGGCTGAACTTATCACCAAATGTGCAATCGTAGGCGGAGGCCCAGCAGGCTACACCGCCGCAATCTATAGCTCACGTGCCAACCTTGCTCCCATCCTTATCGAAGGGATGCAGCCCGGCGGACAGCTCACCACCACTACCGACGTGGAGAATTTCCCCGGATTCCCTGAAGGAATCAACGGAACGGAGATGGTAATGAAGATGCGCGAGCAGGCCATCCGTTTCGGCGCCGACGTGCGTCTGGGTGTAGTTACCGACATCGACCTCAGCATGCGTCCATTCCGTCTTTCGCTCGACAACGGCGACAGCATATTGGCCTCCACCCTGATTATCGCGACAGGAGCCAATGCACGCTACCTCGGGCTGCCGGGCGAAGAGCGGTTCATGGGGATGGGAGTCTCGGCTTGTGCCACCTGCGACGGCTTTTTCTATCGCAAACGCGTAGTTGCAGTGGTGGGCGGTGGCGACACTGCCTGCGAGGAAGCAGTTTATCTCGCATCGCTTGCACGCAAGGTATATCTCATAGTCCGCAAACCTGCGCTGCGCGCATCGAAAGTAATGCAGCAGCGTGTGTTCGATACTGAAAACATCGAGGTACTTTTCAACTCCAACCCCGTCGACCTCTACGGCGGTGAAGTGCTTGAAGGCGCAAAAATCGTGGAATTCAAGGGCTCGGAACGCGAGCGGATATTCGATCTCCCCCTCGACGGATTCTTCCTGGCCATCGGCCGCACGCCCAACACCGACCTTGTGCGTGGCAAACTCGACATTGACGAAGCCGGCTACATCCGTACTCAGGCTCCCACAACCGCCACAAGCGTCGCAGGGGTATTCGCCGCCGGCGATGTGGCAGATTCCATCTATCAGCAGGCCATCAATGCCGCAGCCTCGGGCTGTCGCGCCGCTATGGACGCCGACCGGTTCCTTATCGACGGTTAATCGTCGGTTGCCTCGGTCAATCCGCCGGGGCAGTGCGTACGGAGGCAGCAAAGCCACTATCAATGGCGACAGAACCCTCTCTCGAAACATCTCTCCTATTATCTGTCAACTCAGAAAAATATCGCCTTATGGACCATACGATGCCTAACCTTGATGCCTCGCTTTTCCGCATCAATATGCCCTCGCCCCGCCCTGCCTCCGGCCGACTGCTAGTTGCCGAGCCGTTCCTCCGCGAGGAGCATTTCAACCACGCGGTGATTTCTCTGGTCGACTACGAACCCGGCGAGAAATCAATGGGAATAGTGCTCAACAAACCTACCGGCGTCACCCTCGGGCAAGCCGTAGAAGGAATTGACGACGAAGTCGACATTCCCATATATTGCGGCGGTCCGGTAGGCAACGACAGGCTTTTCTACCTCCACTCCCTTCCGGGAGAGTTTCCCGACTCTCGTCCGCTTACTGCCGACCTGTTTATAGGCGGCGATTTCGAACGTGTGAAAGCCTACGTCAACATGGGGCTCCCGACCGACGGCCGTATAAGATTTTTTGTAGGCTACAGCGGCTGGGACGCCGGTCAGCTTGACCGCGAAGTGCACCAGCATGTATGGGCCGTGGCGCCGCAACCCGAAACATCACGGATACTGAACGTGGAAGGGGAATCATACTGGTATAAGGTAGTGCGTTCCCTGGGAAGGTCCTACAGAAACTGGCTGTACCACCCTACAAATCCGAAACTCAACTGAGCCCTGTCTCACCAAACCAAAATCCCCGATTTCCTGACATTTCAGCCGAAATGTTAAAAAATCGGGGATTATTAATATCATTTAAATCAGGAGTGAAAAATTTTTGCCCATGTCGCGGTTAACTTTGTAGCGCAGACAAAAAATTACAAACTCTCATATCCTGACCAGATGGAAACAGCTTTTGTTATCTCCGCTCATGTAATCAACACCATCAACTCGCTCCCCGCCGAAGAGCGCATCGCCGTTACCACAGCCCTGGCTGCAGAAATGATTCTGGGAGCCGACACACGCGGGCGACTCACACCGATGCAGGAAGTGCTCTACTCGATGATACGCCAGTATGTGGAACGCGACACAACGCGGGCAACGTCTCCGACGCCAAAAGGACTGGACGCCACAGATTTCGAATCCACATTCCGCCCGGCGGCCGCGGTCTGACATAGGGCTCAGCGCACCGCGCGCATGCGTACCTTATCCGAAGGGTTAATCTTCTTTCCCTTGAATTCCCCGGCGATATAGTCGGAAAGGTCGGCGTGCATTATACGGCTGCTCCGGGACACAATCTCGCCACGGGTCAGCGGCTGCATATAGTCGCCACCTTTGGCAAGATAATCGATGGTTGCAATACGATAGGTGCGCTCGGGGTCAAGAGGTTCGCCGTTGACAATCACTCGTGTGCATTTACCCGTTGCGGGGTCGAACTCCACGTCGACACCCCGGCTGACACCGTCGCCTCCTCGCGAAGCCATCACATTAAGCGCGTCGAGCAGATCGGAACCTTTAATTGTCTCTACAAGAATCCTGTTGTCGAACGGCTGCAGCATGATAATCTGTCCGCGTGTGATATTACCGGCAGGGAGATTGCGGCGAAGGCTCCCCTTGTTGGTAATGGCAAGATCCACTTTGCCTGCGCCTTCGAGGCGCGATGCCCGGTCGAGCACAAAATCACTGAGGAAATTAAGTAGCGGGGCTCCATCGGCCGAGAGCTCGCGGGCTGTACGGCCGATTTTCTCACCCATCAGTCCGTCGACTCCGGCACGATATGGCTTGAGCAACGAATCTATGCGTGCATCCGTACGCTGGTCCAGACGTCCGTCGACCGAAATCTGGCGATAATCCGGGGCCTTTTTGCCGATAGAATCCAGATCTATCTCTATCTCGCTTATCCACAGGCCGCTCTTGCCGTTCTGCGCCACAAGCACATCGCGGCCGTCAGCATTGCGCACCCATTCCTGACCGCTGCCCGGACGGATAAGCGTATGCGAATGGCCGCCGAGAATTATATCGATATCCTCCGAAGCCTCGGCTACGGTACGGTCGGAAGGGGGCACTTCGTCGTAGCCGAGATGGGTGATGGCCACAACCATATCCACTCCTTCGTTGTGTTTCAGGTGCCAGGCGGTAGCATTGGCGGCCTTCACAGCGTCGAGATACTTCACGCCGTCGTAGTTGCCTTCCGAAATCATACCTTTGGGATTCAGGTTAAGGCCTATGAACGCCACTTTTTTCCCGTCGTATTCTTTGATTACATACGGCTTGAAATACTGCTGTATATCTGTGGCCGAAAGGTCGTAGTTGGTGGCAAGCCACTGGGCGTCGCTGAGCGCAAGATTGTGCTGCAGGGCATCCATCCCGTTGTCGAAATCATGGTTGCCGAGAACGGCGAGATCGTATCCGAGTTCGTTCATCATCTTCATCTCCACCTCCCCTCCATAGAGGGTAAAGAAGAGTGTACCCTGAACGGCATCGCCGGCATCAATCAGCAGAACATTCGGATGCACCGACCGGATACTGTCAATTAGAACCTTGCGTCGTGCGATACCGCCAAAACCCTTGTCGGTGGGATCAATCTGACTGTGGGTGTCGTTCGTATGTACCAGAACCAGCGATTCCGCCGACATGCAGCCTGCTGCGAGAACGGCCACGGCGGCCAGCGCGATTTTACGGTATGAGTATTTCATATCTGAGATGGCGTTTGAGGATAAAAATATACGTTGATATAAGATATAACGCGAATTTACACTATTTTGCCGAGCACGGCAATCGGACTGGGGATAAATTCGATTAAAAAGAGTATCCATCCGGCCGAAATTACCTAAATTTGGCATATGAAAGGTTTTGGAAAACTCAAATCCATTTTCGTCCGACCATCCATCCCGATGATGCCTGCACCTCCCCACGGAAGTACGCTCCCCCCGGTAATAGCTGTCGCGCCCGATAAATTCAAAGGCACGCTTACGGCCGCGGAGGTTTCCTCCATCATCGCCGACGGGCTGCGCGTAATACCCGACATCGATCTGCGAGTCTATCCCATGGCCGACGGAGGGGAAGGTACAGCCGCCATCCTCGCCGAAGAGATGCATTTGGCTCCCGCATCGGCCGAGGTTCACGACGCCTACATGCAGCCCTGCACAGCGCAATATTTTACTGACGGACACACAGCCGCGGTCGACTGTGCGGCCGTGGTCGGCCTCGCCATGCTCGGCGACCGACCCCTCAATCCCTGGCATGCCACAAGCTATGGTTTCGGCGAAATAATCCGTAATATCCTTGATTCAGGGGTCGGCGAGATATTCGTGGGAATCGGAGGAACCGCTTCGACCGACGCAGGCGCGGGGATGCTCCAGGCCCTCGGTGCAAGATATTTCGACTGCTGGGGAAATCCCATAGGCAACGGAAGAGCTGTCGGAGCCGCCGACCTCTGCAACATATTCAGTGTGGACTTCAGCCGGATGGACCGCCGGAATCTCCGGCAACGGATTACGGTGTTGGCCGACGTGAACGTTCCACTTACGCCTGCCGCCACCGATATGGAGGCCGGCCACTCGATGTCTGCACTTTCGTTTGCCCGACAGAAAGGAATGCCGGATATCGATCTGCCTGACCTCGGGCGCTCCCTGAACAATTTCAGGCATGCCGTGGATGCCACACTCCTTGCGCCGGCGGTCGAACCACCCTTCCAGGGCGCCGGTGGCGGCCTTGGCTATGCATTCCGCAGAGTGCTGAAATGCCCCACTCATGCCGGGGCAAAGTATATGGCCACACACTACGGTATATTCTCATCCGATCCACTGCCCGACATTGTTATAACAGGCGAAGGATGCTACGACGAGCAGTCGTCGGAAGGGAAAGTGGTCGGCACACTTTGCGACGAGGCATCGCGTCGCGGCATTCCGGTCGTAGTAGTTGCCGGTCGGTCAACCATCAGTCGCGCCGGCATATTTCAGACGTCGGCATTCATGGACGCAGGGACTCCGCTCAACCATTCCACAGCGGTAGTCTCCCTTCAGGCCTCCCTTCCATACGTGGTCTCCTCAATAAAACGCATGCTTCTCGAAGCTAAGAAACTATAGCGCGATTGCACACTTTTAGTGCATTTGTGCAATCCCATACCGAGAATGCTGTTTTGTTTTACAATCAACTCCACATTATTAATTAAATATTTTAATCATACAAAAACACATGTGTTTTAAAATCTTCAAAAAACCACTGCTGCAATAGGAAATTTTAACCAAAAATAAGTAAGCACGGAGAGGTGATAAATCAAAAAAATGTATGATATTTGCGGATGGATAGGTGTAGCCCGTCGCGACACGTCCGCAATATGTTTGACCATGAAAAAAATTGAGACATTCGCCGACCTCGTGGCGCAACTGCCAGCGAGACACGAGTCGAAACGTATCGCAGTAGTCTGCCCGTATGATGAAAGTACAATCGGCGCCGTCGCCATGGCGCTCAAGCGCAATGCCGCCCGGTTTGTACTGCTCGGCACTACCGCCCGTCTCGCAGTGCTTCCCGCAGAATGGGCAACGCGACCCGACGTGCAGATTCTCGAGACTGCCACCGATGCCGACGCCGCGCAGGCGGCCACCGCCATAGCGCGCAACGGAGAAGCCGATGTTGTGATGAAAGGACTTATCGGCACCGACACGCTGCTGAAAGCCGTACTCAACAAGGAGACCGGCATACTTCCCGCCGGCAATGTTCTGACCCATCTGGCAGTGGCCCAGCTACCGGGCTACCATAAACTGATATTTTTCTCAGATGTAGCGGTAATCCCCTATCCTACATTGGCTCAGCGTGAGGCAATTCTGCGCTACGACCTTGCCACATGCCGCCGCCTTGGAATCGCACATCCCAACGTCGCTCTGATTCACTTCACGGAAAAAGTGAACCCCAAATTCCCCAACTCGACCGACTATGTCAGTCTGATTGAAAAAGCAAAGGCCGGCGCGTTCGGCAATGTCGAGATGGGTGGCCCGATGGACGTGAAGACAGCCTGCGACGCCCACAGCGCCCAGATAAAAGGAATCGAAAGCCCAGTATGCGGCAACGCCGACCTGCTTATCTTCCCGAATATCGAATCCGGCAACACGTTCTACAAGACAATCACCGTTTTCGCAGGCGCCGTAATCGCGGGAATGCTTCAGGGAGCTATGGTTCCGGTTGTCCTCCCCTCGCGCAGTGACACAGCCGAATCGAAATTCTATTCGCTCGTAATGGCAGTTCTCACGGCCTGAACGATCGGACAGGTATTTATCCCCTACTCCAATCATAAGAAATGAAAATACTTGCAATAAACCCCGGATCGACATCAACCAAAATAGCCGTATACAACGACAGAAACAAGGTTTTTGCCACGACACTGCGTCATTCTGTCGACGATCTCGAACCATTTCCGCGCGTAATCGATCAATTCGAGTTTCGCAAGCATTTAATTCTAAACGCACTGGCCGAAAATGAGATTCCTCTGGAATTTGATGCCGTGATTGGGCGCGGCGGTCTGCTGCGCCCGATTCCGGGTGGCGTCTATGAGGTCAACGATGCGATGGTAGCAGACATAAAGAAAGTGCGCCGCAGCCACGCGTGCAACCTCGGTTGCCTGATCGCCCGCGATCTGGCCGACGAGCTCGGTTGCCCGGCATACATAGCCGACCCCGGGGTAGTCGACGAACTCGACGAGGTAGCACGCATCACCGGGTCGCCCCTCATGCCGCGTATCACGACATGGCATGCGCTCAACCAGCGCGCCATCGGGCGCCGCTATGCACGTCAGCTTTCCGAAACCAATTCCTCGCAGCCCCCTGTGCGCTATGAGGAGATGAACCTGATAATCGTTCACCTCGGCGGAGGTATCTCCGTCGGAGCCCACAAACACGGGAAAGTGGTAGATGTAAACAATGCCTTCGACGGAGAAGGCCCCTTCTCCCCCGAGCGAGCCGGAACTCTTCCTTCGGGAGCGCTGATTGACCTCTGCTACTCCGGGCGCTACACCAAGGACGAACTTAAAAAGCGCATAAGCGGTAAAGCCGGACTTGCGGCACATCTGGGGTCGACCGACATCCAGGCGATTGTGGCACGCATAGAGAAGGGCGACGACTACGCGCGCCTCGTGCTCGACGCAATGATATACCAGATTGCAAAACATGTGGCGGCTCTCACGCCGGTGTTCCGCGGGAAAGTCGACGCGATACTCATAACCGGTGGAATCGCCTATTCAGACTACGTTATGAGTCGTCTGCTGCCACAAATCGATTTCATCGCCCCCGTTGAGATTTTCCCGGGAGAGGATGAACTCGAAGCCCTCGCCCTGAACGCGCTCGGAGCTCTCGACGGCTCGCTTCCGGTGCAGACCTACGTTCAAAAAAAAACTAATCACCAGACCATCGCCGATCCCCAGCTCAACTGATGATAACGCCTCATCCTCAACTGATTGACGAAATCGTAGGCATCGGCGTAGCCAAAACGCACGCCTCGGTGGGACGAGTGGCCATGCTAGCAATAATGGCCGGAGCCTTCATTGCCCTGGGCGGAATGCTGTCGGTTGCCGTCGGATTCGGATTTCCTGAAATTTCCACCGGAAATCCCGGCCTGCAGAAGCTTCTCAGCGGACTTCTCTTCCCAGTAGGACTATTGCTGGTTGTAATGTTCGGCGCTGAGCTCTTTACAGGCAACAATGCGGTCCTTATGCCGGGGCTGTCCGCTGGGAAATTCGGGCCAGTCGACGTGCTGCGGCAGTGGTTTGTGGTGTGGATTTTTAACTTCGTCGGGGCCTTGGCTTTTACATGGCTTTTCGTGGATTTCAGCGGACTGACATCTTCCGAGCCCTACCATTCGGCCATCATAGGGATTGCCACCGCCAAAGCCAATCTGCCATTTATGGTAGCCTTTGTAAAAGGGATTGCGGCCAACTGGTGTGTATGTCTGGCCGTGTGGCTCGCCCTGATGGTCAAGACACTTCCGGCCAAAGTGCTCGCCTGTTGGATTCCTGTCGGAGCGTTCGTGATTCTCGGCTATGAGCACAGCATTGCGAATATGTTTTTCATCCCCGCAGGGATGCTGCAGGGTGCCGACGTAAGCCTCGGCCAATTGTTTCACAACCTGCTTGCTGTCACCCTCGGCAACATTATCGGTGGCGCCATCCTCGTAGGAATACTATATCACAAACTGCATTTCAGGGAGCCAAGCAGCCAAAAAAGCTGACAAAATCAAAAAAATTGCAGAAATTTCGGCTTAACTCTTGCCAGATTCAAAAAGAATTCCTACCTTTGCATCGTTGAAAGGAGAGAACGAGAGCGTTATCAAAACCGACAACAAAAATGGCGATTTAGTGTAGTGGCCTAGCACGCCACCCTCTCACGGTGGAGACCAGGGTTCGATTCCCTGATTCGCTACAGAAGGAGACACCAACCGGTGTTTCCTTTTTCTTTATACCCCTTCCACGACAACCTTCAGCCCATCTCAATAATCAGATCTACATTCTATTATTTAATATGTATATAGTATGGCGCGGTGCACCGGACGAATCCGATGCACCGCGTTAATTTAGCGTTTGTCAGGACAATCAGTCGGTAGAGAGTGCCGAGAGGGAGGCACTAAGCGTGGCCAGCTTCGACTGGGCGTCGGCCTGTTTGCGGCGCTCGCCCTCGATTACGGCTGCGGGAGCCTTGCTGACGAATTTCTCGTTGGCAAGCTTCTTCTCCACCGAAGCGAGGAATCCTTCGTAGTATGCGATATCTTTCTGCAGGCGTGTCTTCTCGGCCTCAACATCGATGTTGCCGGCGAGAGGCACGGCATATTCCTGCGTACCGACCATGAAAGTTGCTGCGGCAGCATCCTTATCGGCATCACCATCGATAGCCGAAAGATTAGCCAGTTTGGTGATTAGGGCGGATATCTCGCCGGCTGGTGCGGCTGCGCCGACCACACGGAGTTCCAGAATATCCTTCTGCGGGATATTTTTCTGGGCACGCACGGCGCGCACACCCGTAACGATTTCCTTGGCTGTTTCCATAGCAGCAAGCACATCGGTGTCGGCTCCCATCCCTTCGGGCACGGGAGCGTACATGATGCTCTCGCCATCGCGGCGTGCAGCAAGATTCTGCCATAGTTCTTCGGTGATGAACGGCATGAAGGGGTGCATCAGGCGAAGGAGTGCGTCGAAGAACCCGAGTGTAGCCTCATAGGTAGCCTTGTCGACCGGCTGACCGAAGGCAGGTTTCACCATCTCGAGATACCATGCGGAGAATTCATCCCAGAAAAGACGATAAATGGCCATCAGCGCTTCCGAGAGACGGAATTTGCCCATAAGGTCGTCCACTTCGGCGGCGGTGGCGCCCAGACGGGCCTCAAACCACTTTGTGGCGGCCTTCGCGGCCATCGGCTGCTCGAAGTCGGCACTCTCCCACCCTTTCACAAGACGGAAAGCGTTCCAGACCTTGTTGCAGAAATTGCGACCGGTCTCGCAAAGCTTGTCGTCGAACAGGATGTCGTTGCCCGCAGGAGCGGCGAGCATCAGGCCCATGCGCACGCCGTCGGCACCATAGTTGGCGATAAGGTCGAGCGGATCGGGCGAATTTCCCAGCGATTTGCTCATCTTGCGGCCGAGACTGTCGCGCACTATGCCGGTGAAATAAACGTTCTTGAAAGGCATCTCCCCCTTGAACTCATATCCGGCGATAATCATACGGGCTACCCAGAAGAAAATGATGTCCGGACCGGTAACGAGGTCCGAGGTAGGATAATAATAGCGGATCTCCTCGTTGTCGGGATCAAGGATGCCGTTGAAAAGCGAGATTGGCCATAGCCAGGAGGAGAACCAGGTGTCGAGGCAGTCCTCGTCGGCACGCAGATCGGTCATCTCCAGTGCGGGGTTGCCGGTTTTCTCGCGGGCGAGCTGCAGAGCCTCCTCGGGCGTCTCGGCCACAACGTATCCACCTTCGGGGAGGAAATAGGCCGGAATGCGGTGACCCCACCAGAGCTGACGGCTGATGCACCAGTCCTTGGTATCGGTCATCCAATGGCGGTAAGTGTTCTTGAATTTCGAGGGATAGAAACAGATGTCATCATCCATCACAGCCTTCAGAGCCGGTTTGGTCAGCTCTCCCATCTTAAGGAACCACTGCATGGAAAGTTTAGGCTCGATCACCACCTTTGTACGCTCCGAGTAGCCCACCTTGTTGTCGTAGTCCTCGACTTTCTCCACGAGACCGCGCTCCTGCAGGTCGGCTATAATCTCGCGGCGGACGTCGAAGCGGTCATGACCCACATACATGCCGCCGGCTTCGGAAATAGTGCCGTCAGGATTAAAGATGTCGATGGTGGGAAGATTGTATTTCTCGCCGAGCATATAGTCGTTGACGTCGTGAGCCGGAGTTACCTTCAGGCAGCCTGTACCGAAGTCCATCTCGACATAATCGTCCATGATGATGGGCACCGAACGGCCTACCATAGGCACAATCACGCGTTTCCCCTTCAGCCAGCTGTAGCGCGGGTCGTTGGGGTTTACGCAGACGGCTGTATCGCCGAGGATGGTCTCCGGACGCGTCGTAGCCACCACAATATAGCGGTCGGCCTCGCCGTCGACAAAATATTTCAGATAGAAAAGCTTGGAATGCTCGTCGCGATAGATCACCTCCTCGTCGGAGAGTGCTGTAAGCGCGGCAGGGTCCCAGTTTACCATGCGTACGCCGCGATAGATCAGTCCCTTGCGGTATAGTTCGCAGAACACGCGGATTACGCTGCGCGAGCGAAGCTCGTCCATGGTGAATGCGGTGCGGTCCCAGTCGCACGAGGCGCCGAGTTTGCGCAGCTGCTTGAGGATGATGCCGCCGTGGTGCTCGGTCCAGTCCCACGCATGGCGCAGGAACTCCTCGCGGGTGAGGTCCGTCTTCTTGATTCCCTCGGCCTGGAGTTTGGCCACCACCTTGGCTTCGGTGGCGATGGAGGCGTGGTCGGTGCCGGGAACCCAGCAGGCATTTTTACCCTCCATGCGCGCGCGGCGCACGAGGATGTCCTGAATCGTCTCGTTGAGCATATGGCCCATATGGAGCACGCCCGTGACGTTGGGCGGCGGAATCACGATGGTATACGGCTCGCGGCCATCCGGTTCGGAATGAAACAGGCGGTGCTTCATCCAGTAGTCATACCATTTGTCCTCCACCTCGGCGGGATTGTATTTCGTAGCAAGCATGATGTGGTTAGCTGGTTAAATCGTTTGGTGTTAAGGCTTCAGGATACGCTCCGCGCCTGTCGGCGACGGGAGCGCCCTGAAAATTGCGGTGCAAAGTTACTACAAAAAAGTGAAATGCGGAAAGATATAGTGATAGAATTGAGTTACAAGGGTTTTGGTTGAAGTGGCGATAATCCGTGAAGCCATTACAATCCCTGCCGAAGCCAAATCCTGACGCCGCTACGTTACTTGTTCGTAACCATGCCCGAAAATGCGACAAACGGGTACGAATAGCGAAACAAGGCTCTAAGGAATAGTGAGTTATCCATAACTCATGCGAAAAATCAGGTTACGGAAAAAGATTGCGCCGTTCCTCCCCGTTTTGCGTACCAACACCGGACTCTTCACCAACTAATTTTGAAACCCAAAAATTAAGGACAATGAAGAGTACATTTTCAGTAATCTACTACCTCAAGCGTCAGGTAGTGAAAAAGGACGGGACAGTTCCCGTCATGGGACGCATCACGGTGGACGGCAGCCAGACACAGTTCAGCTGCAAACTGACTGTCGATCCGAAACTGTGGGACACCAAAGGTGGACGTGTCACGGGCAGAAGCACGGCGGCACTCGAAACGAACCGTATGCTTGACAAGATGCGGGTACGCATCAACAGGCATTATCAGGAAATCATGGAGCGTGACAACTTCGTCACGGCGGAGAAGGTGAAGAACGCCTTTCTCGGACTGGAACACCGCTACCACACGCTGATGCAGGTGTTCCGCCAGCACAACGAGGACTACGAGAAGCAGGTGGAGGCAGGCATGAAAGCCAAAGGCACGCTGCTGAAGTACCGCACCGTTTACAAGCACATGCAAGAGTTCCTCGACATCCGCTACCATGTGAAGGACATCGCCCTAAAAGAGCTTACCCCGGCTTTCATCTCCGACTTCGAGATGTTCCTGCGCACGGACAAGCACTGCTGCACCAATACCGTGTGGCTGTACGTCTGCCCGTTACGGACGATGGTATTCATCGCCATCAACAACGAGTGGCTGACGCGCGACCCGTTCCGCGAGTATGAAATCAAGAAGGAGGAAACAACACGCAGTTTCCTGACCAAAGATGAGATCCGCCTGCTGATGGAGGGGAAACTGAAAAACGCCAAACAGGAATTGTACCGCGACCTCTACCTGTTCTGCGCCTTCACGGGGCTGTCGTTCGCGGATATGCGCAACCTTACGGAAGAGAATATCCGCACCTACTTCGACGAACACGAGTGGATAAACATCAACCGCCAGAAAACGGGCGTGGTGTCCAACATCCGCCTGCTCGACATCGCCAACCGCATAATCGGCAAATACCGGGGACTGTGCGGGGACGGCAGGATATTTCCCGTTCCGCATTATAACACGTGCCTTGCCGGTATCCGTGCCGTCGCCAAGCGTTGCGGCATCACCAAGCATATCACGTGGCATCAGAGCCGCCACACGGCAGCCACGACGATATTCCTCTCCAACGGTGTTCCCATCGAAACGGTCAGCTCCATGCTCGGACACAAGAGCATAAAGACGACGCAGATTTACGCAAAGATAACCAAAGAGAAGCTCAATCAGGACATGGAGAACCTTGCCGCAAGATTGAACGGCGTCGAGGAATTTGCAGGTTGCACCATCTAAAAAGAAAAGCCATGAAACGTGACACAATCATCATCGAGGACAAGGCAGTCAGCGTAACCGGTAACGACGTGTGGATGACCGCCACCGAAATAGCCGGATTGTTCCATACGACCGTCCCGGCAGTGAACGCCGCCATCAGAGCCGTCCGCAAGTCGGACGTGCTGAACGACTACGAGGTGTGCCGCTACATGCAGCTTGAAAACGGGCTGCACGCGGACGTGTACGCCCTTGAAATCATCATCCCGGTCGCTTTCAGGGTGAATACCTACAACACCCACCTGTTCCGCACATGGCTGGTGGGAAAGGCACTCTCACAAGAGAAACGGCAGACATACGTGATGTTCATACAGAACGGAAAAGCCGGGTATTGCTGATTGCACATACCCCATAAGACAAGTAAACGGGTAGCACCACAAAAGGTGTCACCCGTTTACTTTTTCATGAAACCGCCTCACTCCAGCGGCTTGCGGTAGTTCGCTTCCAGTACCCCGCGCAGCCCCGTTTCCGGGTAAAGCACCTTCCCTCCCAAAAGTATGAAGGGCAACACGCGGTTGTTGCGGTATTCCTGCAAGGTGCGCCGGCTCACACGGAGCAGTTCCGACACCTCGCCGTCCGTCAGGTAACGTTCCCCGTCCAGCGGAGGACGGTAGCTTTCCAGAAATGCGGACAGCCATTTCGAGCCTTTGCGCATATCCTGCACCACAGAGGCTATCGGCTCGTCTTCCATCGTAAAAACATCGTTGTTCTCGTTCATCATAACTTCGGATTCAGTGGGTGAATAAATCAAATCATCTGCCGTGCGGATAGAGCGTGCCGACAAGCGGTATCAGCCGCTTCACCTCCTCTGGCTTGTAATAGAACCTGCGGTTTATCTGCGAGTAGCCGATAAGCCGCCTGTCACGCAGCGTCTGCAACGTGCGCGGGCTTATTCTCAACTGCCCGCAGACCTCCTCGCCCGTGAGCCATCTTTCCATGCGCCCCGTGTCGCTTTTGCGCCTCAGGGCGGCGACCTTCTCCGAGAGTGCGCCGAATGCCGCCACCATCATCTCGAAAGTCTTTTTCTCGATAGATACTATTTCCATATTCATGTCATTTAGAGTTTGCCGCAAAGGTAACGAAACGGCATACAAGACGTATCGTTTTCCGCTGAAAGGCTGCCTGTTGCGCCGTTTGACCGGGTTACGGAGCCATCTTCCGCAAAAATCTTACGTGAGTCACGTAGTGAGTTGTTAAAGCCCCTTTTGTTTATTGCCGAATTTTGTCGCAGAAACAAAAAGAAAGGACTGAACATGAAAGTGATAACAATGGAAAGTTCCGCCTACAAGGAGATGATGGCGCAGATTGCGAACATCGCAGGGTACATCCGCGAGGCAAGGGACGAGAAGAAACGGAAGCGGGAAACCGAAGACAAGCTGCTTGACACGGCACAGGCGGCGAAGATGCTCAACGTGAGCAAGCGCACCATGCAGCGTATGCGCACCGACCACCGTATCGAGTATGTGGTGGTACGCGGAAGCTGCCGCTACCGCCTTTCCGAGATACTGCGGCTATTGGAGGACAACACAGTAAGGAACGAGGAAGGGACAATAGACACCCTGTTCCACAACCACACGCTGCGCACGGGCGGCAAACCAAAAGGAAGGAGGACATAGGTCATGGAACTGCTCACACGAAACAACTTCGAGGGCTGGATGCAGAAGCTGATGGAACGGCTCGACCGTCAGGACGAACTGCTGCTGGCGATGAAGGCTGAGGGGAAACAGCCCACTATCACGGAAAGCATCCGCCTTTTCGACAATCAGGATTTGTGCATGTTGCTCCAGATAAGCAAACGCACCCTCCAACGCTACCGCAGCGTAGGCGCATTGCCCTACAAGACGCTGGGCAAGAAGACCTATTACAGCGAGGAGGACGTGCTGACATTCCTTTCCAACCATATCAAGGACTTCAAAAAGGAAGATATAGCCTTCTACAAGGCTCGTATCCATAATTTCTTTCATAAATAACCCATTAAAACATTTTTCAGATGGCAAAGAAAAAAGACGAAAAGGACGTGCTGGTAGTCCGTGACGAGAAGACAGGCGAGATCAGCGTGGTAGCCGGGCTGAACGCGGACGGCACACCCAAGCGCACCCCCGCAAAAGCGGAGAACGCGCAGAGTTTCCTGCAATTCGACCGACATGGCGACGTGCTGGACAACTTCTTCAAGAACTTCTTCCGGCAGTGCAAGGAACCCAGCCGCTTCGGTTTCTACCGCATTGCGGCAGACCAAGCTGAAAATCTCTTAGAGGTGATGAAGCAACTGCTGAAAGACCCCGAAGCGAACAAGGAGCTGCTCGCCCCTCACAAGGTGGACACCTCCGACTATGAGAAGAAGGTGCAGGAAGAGATGGCAGCACAACAGACAGAGAAACAAGAACCTCAAAAACAGGAGAACATGGAACAACGGAAAGAACAGCAACAGGACAAATCCGAACAGATGCAGGGCAAACGTGGCTACCAGCCCATCGACGAGAGTAAAATCAACTGGCAGGAGCTGGAGGACAGATGGGGCGTAAAGCGGGACAACCTTGAAAAGTCCGGCGACCTTACGAAGATGCTCAACTATGGCAAGTCCGACTTGGTAAAGGTCAAACCGACCTTCGGCGGCGAATCATTCGAGCTGGACGCCCGCCTCTCCTTCAAGAAGGACGGTGAGGGAAACATCAGCCTCGTGCCGCACTTCATCCGCAAGGAGCAGAAGCTGGATGAGTACAAGGAACACAAATTCTCCGACAATGACCGGAAGAACCTCCGCGAAACGGGCAATCTCGGTAGGGTCGTGGACATTGTGGACAGGGAAACGGGCGAGATCATCCCCTCCTACATCAGCATCGACCGCAAGACGAATGAAATCACGGACATTCCGGCAAGCAGGGTGCGCATCCCGGAGCGCATCGGCAAGACGGAAATCACCACGCAGGAGCGGGACATGCTCCGCGCCGGACTGCCCGTACGCGACAAGCTCATCGAGCGCAACGACGGCAGAAAGTTCGTCACCACCCTGCAAGTGAACGTGGAGCAGCGCGGCGTGGAGTTCGTGC